>Ga0256405_10002247_pt1 | contig 45748 bp, 38 predicted proteins | sample RumenRJG_02DNA_FD_189096 | JGI IMG/M metagenome (GOLD analysis project Ga0256405, IMG submission 189096) | Bovine rumen microbial communities from Lethbridge, Alberta, Canada - RJG_02 | ecosystem: Host-associated > Mammals > Digestive system > Stomach > Rumen | place: Canada: Alberta... | reverse complement strand
CCCCACATCCAGCTTCCTTCAGATTCCGCCTCACGACGGACACCCTTGCCTTCGGCTATATCCTTCCCACTACCGGGCGGATTCGGGACTTTAACCCGTAAGAAACGTGCGCCGCTAGGCGCACCACTATAATGCGGAAGATGGGACTTGAACCCACCTTCCGCATTTCTATTTCACATTAATATTCCAAGCAGTTCGCTTTCACGCCTTCCTCTTAAGCCCGATTCTTCTTAGTAGAAACCACAAGCACTGCTGCCGCAGCAACGAATACAAGAATTGGAAGAACAGTGTTCACATCGCTAGTCTTTGGAGACTTAGCGCTTGTCTGCTCTGGACCATTGGTTGTTACAACCCAGTCAGAACAGTGGCTCTGGCTTACAGTGATATATCCGTCTGCATCTACTGTAACGGCCTGCGCCTCTGCAAACTGAGTACCCTCCTTCAAGAGAGAATAATAGAGAGTCTGTCCCGCATATTCCTTCCCAACAGGAATCTTAATCAGTGCAGTTCCTGGCAGTTCACCACTATAATTAAAGTTAATTCTCTTTACAAAATCATTCTTTGAAATATAGCTTGGTAAGTCCTTGGTATATTTCTCTACAATCTTTGTTCCAAAATCATACTCGGTCTTTCCATCGACAACCTTCATACTTCCCTTCGCAAATGTAAAGGTGATATTGTTATCGGATTTAACCACAATATCTTTCGTCTTATTTTCTTCTAAAATTGTTGTAAAGGACTGTGCATCCAATACTGTATTTCCCTGGGACAGATCAACTACCTGTACAGGAGTCTTTTCTGTTGTAGTAGATGGAACTGGCGTTAAATCAGTAGCAGGTACTGGTACTACAGTTTTCTTTGCAGATAAAGCTACAAGTTTTCCAGAATCATTCGAGTAATAAATTGTCCCATTGGAGCCAACTGTAATCTGTGCATCGGAAAAATTCTTTGCAATATCAGCATTTAACGCACCAAAAGTAATTGGTGTAGTCAGTTTACCATTCTTCTCAGAGAGTTCTACCACAGAACCTGTGTCCTTGATGCTATAGTCGTCAGGATTAGATGAACCAAAATAAGCGGAATACAGTAAAGTATTACTTGTGTCAGAAGGATCAGTAACTGCAACCACATTATAGGTCTTTCCCAGTCCTGTAACAGTCTTTTCATCCAGTAGGTTTAATCCTGTATCATATACTGCAACTATACCATCTTGAGCATTGGATCCACCTACATAGATTTTTCCATTCTTAATCGTTGGAGTGGTTGTAGAATCACCTGCTGGGAGAGTCACAAAACCGTCATCTGATACTAGACCATTACTTCCAACCTTTGTCTTATGCAGCTCTGCTGACGACTCACCAGCAGACCAATTATTATAATGAGTGATGTAGTAGATGTACTCCCCATCTCTAACCAGTGAGGAATAAATTCCATGGCCATCACCAACAGCTAATGTGTTAATTGCAGTTCCATCATTTTTATCATAACTATAGAGTGTACCTGCCGCATCTCCATAGATCACAGCATTTCCTACTACAATTGGTGCAGAATTACTAGCGCTAGATGCGATATCCTTGGTCCATTTCGTAGCACCTGTTGCCGCATCCAATGCAAAGAAAGTATTTTTTTTACCAGAATGATCGCCGTAAACTACTCCATCTGCATAGGACAGGGGTGAATTGCCATAGGATGATTCAGTAATACTGCTTACCCACTTCTCTTCTAAATTAGATGTAGAAAAAGCCTTAACCGGATTGTAATATGGCATATATGATGCATCATATCCAGAATCCTGCACGTAGAGGGTATCTACACCATTACTTGCCAGGAATACATTCATGCCATTGGCTACTCCACTCTTTTTTGCAACTACAGAACCATCACTGGGATTCAGCTTATAGAGATTACCACCTCCAACGATATAGAGGTAATTTCCAAGTTCTAACACCTGAGATGGATTATTGGTGTAGTCATCCGGATTATCATCGATCACCTGACTCCACTTCACTTCTGTTTCTTCTAGTGTTCTTGGATAGCTAACCCCTGCAGCCTCCACCTTACCGCTAGGCCCCAGTACAAGGGTTCCAGCCAGCGCCACTGCTGCAAGCATAGCGCTTAACTTCTTCATTCTCTCTCTCATTTACATAATCCTTTCTTCATCTATCTACGATAAAATCCATATTTGATTTTTATCCGTTCTAATTTACCAAGCACTACATTTCCAAAAAGGAAGATTACAAAAGCTGCTCGGAAGGCATGCCACAGATCATAGGGCAGACCTGATATATAGTAGACTCTGGCGCTATCCCAGAATTCTCTCGAAGCAATTCCGCCTCCTGATACCGTGCTAGTCGTCACTACAGTGGACAAATTCATGATGCCACCATAGATCAGAAGCACCACAAAGAAGGTATAGATGGTCACTGTCACTGTATCCACCGGTAGTCGCTTTCTCTGGAGGATAGCACCAATTACCAGGCCAATCAGCCCGAAGGCATATACTCTCCAGCCCAGGAAACTCTTATCTCCAAGGGGCATTATTAGGTAGGAAATATAACCCACCACCAAGGTTACAGCCACTGCCACCACAGGTCCCATCATCAATTGGAAGGAACGAGAATTGATGCGATTCTCTTCTCTCCAGGTTTTCATCCCATCCTTCTTACTGGGTATGACCTTATTAAAAGCAAGACCCGATAAGAATCCAATCAGCCCCCAGGCGAACATCTGCCATGGTGTCCAAGCACCCTGTCCCAGGAAGAAGTTCACAAGCAGTCGACTCAGGGCTCCAACTAAGAATCCAGTTTCTGGGCCGAAGGCGATTCCTGATACAATCACCATGGCTGTCCCCATCTGGACTGGCAGGATGGATACTGATAAGAGATTCCCCATCACAGTCAGGGCACATAGGATAGCAATCATGGCTACTTCTCGTGCCCGAATATGGCGCTTCTCATAGAGAAGCACGAAGGGAAGCATGGTTTCTGCTAGCACACCTAGGCTAATCCAGAGATAGTAACGATCTCCCAGATAGATTCCTAACCCAATGGTTATAGGTATGAGTAGGAGTGGCAGATAGATGGTCCAGGTTCTCTCCCCGCCTGTCATGAGACACCTCCCACCACTTCATCCACAGTCACACCCTGGAAATCACTTCCATGGCTCATGCGAGCGGCTGGTGTAGTGTAGAATCGGTTCTCTAGAAAGAAATCTCTTGGACTCTCTGGCTCACTTAATCGCCCATCAAAAAGCATGGATACCTGATCACTGTAATTGGCTGCGAAGTCTAGGTCATGGGTCACCATCAGGATACCCTTCCCCTGGTCTACCAGACTACGGAGCAGTCTCCCAAGCATCCTCCGGTTCTCAGGATCTAATCCCTTGGTTGGCTCATCTAGGAGCAGTACCTGTGGCTCTAGGATCAAGAGCTTCCCAAGCGCCAGCCTCTGGGCCTCTCCACCGGATAGATCATAAGGATGAGCGGTAGTTAGCCGGGATAAACCGAGACGCTCTAGCATCTCTTCTACCTGTCTCTTCACCACATGCTCTTCCTCCTCATTTTTCGGAGTCTCTAGCATCTCTCGAAGTTCCTCTTCCACGGTAATCCCATGGAATAGTGCCTTGGGATCCTGAGGGAGAAGCACCAGCCCATCTCGTCCTCGACGGATGTCTCTGATACTTCGCACCCTCTCTCCAAAGCACATGTACTTTCCCCCATCTGGCACCAGCACTCCTGCCAGCACCCGAAGCAAAGTACTCTTCCCCGATCCATTGCCTCCTACGATGGATCGGATACTGCCCAGGCCGACCCCTACATGGCAACCCTTTAGGACCTCTGGACTCGTCTTATCATATCGAAAATGTAGATCAGATCCAACCATGACCTCTCGGCCCAATTCCCTCAGAACAGTAGCTCCATCAGCGCATCTCCCCTGCATCTGATGGGGTTTCATATGTTGTAAATACCGGCGACCTTCGCCTACGGTAATAGGAGGCTTCTCATAGGATCTGTCTCGATCCAGTCCTGCCCAGATGCGTGTAGCCGCTGGATAGTCCAGACAATCAATGGTACATTCCCAGGCCATCTCCCTAGGGCCTGCCGCCCCAATGATCGCCCCATGATCCATACGAACCACGCAATCTGCCATACCATACACTTCTTCGATCCGATGCTCTGACAGGATAATCGTAAGTCCTAGTTCCTCATGGATTCGACTGAGGGCATCGATAAAGTGCCCCGCAGCAATGGGATCCAACTGACTAGTAGGTTCATCCAGGAGGATTACATCTGGCTCCATGGCAATGATTGCCGCTAGATTCAGAATCTGCTTCTCGCCACCAGACAGGTCACTTGTCTCTCGATCAATCCATTGACTGATGCCGAAGTAATTGGCTACCTCACCAATCCGTCGCTCCATATCCTGGCGCTTGTACCCTAGACTCTCTAAGCCAAAGGCCAGCTCATGCCAGACCTTATTCGTAACAATCTGATTCTCTGGATCCTGGAATACGTATCCGATGGCAGAAGCTGCGGTTCGATCATCTAATTCTGTGATCTCTCTCCCACGATAGTTCACTTGTCCGCTTCTCTTTCCATAGGGAATCAGTGACTTTTTCATCTGCCTTAAGAGGGTGGTTTTCCCACATCCCGATGGACCGGTAAGTAGGATGAATTCGCCCTCCTCTACAGAGAGGTTCACATTATTTAGAGCATCACTCTCACGATTAGGATAGGTAAAAGACAGGTTTTCAATTGTTAGTATCTGGGCCATGTCTCCTCCTTTCCTGAGGCTCTAGCTCTATTCACACGGTCTACCCGCCACTGAATCAGTCCTGGCAGACTACATAGAATAAGGTAAACCAAATCCGTCATTACAAGTGTAGCGTTCCACTGAGGCAGATCGAAGGTGGGATAGGTCTGAACCCGACTAGTTGGTAGAAGAATTCCAAGGATACTTACGAAACCTAGTAATAAGACGATTGCAAGAGCAAACGCATCTCTTCTCTCCATACGATAGGGACTATAACTACTTCTCCCAGGGAGTCCATAGCCCCTGGCCTCCATTGCATCCCCTGTTTCAATAGAGTCTTCTAGTGACCAGCTCACAACTGTGGAGAATTCCTTCACAGACTGAAGCTTTCTAGAAAATCCTGTCTCTCCCTCATGCCCCATAGCAAGCTCTGCAGCATGGACACTTCGATACTTCCTATGAAGCTCTGGGATATAGTGGAGAATCATTCCAATAGTGAGACCCAGACGAGGCGCCCACTTACCAAAGAGCCAGATCAGCTGATCCTGGGTGATAACCATCTGCATGGTTAGCCCCCACAGGAGAATGGTCCATAGTGAGACAGACATCAGTAGTCCTCGGATACCAGCCTCCATGGTGATGGGATTCCCATTTAGGAAAAACAGAATCGTCTCACCATTATGGACAGATAGCATATTAGCAAGCACCAGAATAAGGGCGATCGGTATCCACCCAAGTAAGGATTTTTTCAAGGCTTTTCCACCAAGTAACCTTCCTACATAGCTGGCAGCCATACAGTATGATATCCCTAGGATCACAGGGTGGAGAGTCAGCATGGGACAGATCATCACCATGAGATAAAAGAGGAAGATTACAGCTGGATTCATCACACTACATAGAACCATTGGATTGTATCTCCTTCTTTGGGATAATAGGCTGCTGCAGACTTTTGTGGAACAAGGCCATTCACAGAATACATCCAGCCAGAATTAGGTCCTGCGTCCTTTTCTCTTAAATTATCAATCTCATAGACATAGGTTCCGAAATTCGAATTTCTAGCCCCTAGCTCTACCCCTGCTGCCTGAGTCGCCTTCACCAGGGCATCGTAGACACTCTGGTTAGGCATCATGGTGACATTCGCACTTAGGATCTCTCCATTATTTAGGCTCTCTACATGAGACCGCTTGCTTTCGTCCTGGATTCTAGATGCATTCGCTCCAGCCACTCTGCTACAGCTGATCTCGATGGACACCTTAATTTGAACTGGCGCCGTGGCTTCTGATGCTTTGCTTGCATCGCTCTGTGTATTGGTATTCTGATTATTTCCACTCTCACTCCCGCTGGACTGAGACGTGCCTTCGTCACTTTTCGAATTATCGTTAGCAACTTGATTCTTAGTACTGCTATCCTTTTTATTCTTACTATTTTTTCCGCTTACTTTATCAGATGAATCACCTGTGGAACCTGTCTTAGAACTATCCTCTTTAGAAGTATCTCCCTTAGTGCCACCCACCATGGGTGCATCTTTCTTAGAAGAATTTCCAGTCTTAGTTTTCCCCGCCTCCTTGGTCTTCTCTCCACCTAGGATTTCCACCTGATCCTTGACCTTCGCCCCCTGATTAGCAGGTTCTATATTGACCTTCGATAGTCCAACTCCACCTAGAGCCAGAATGACAAGGGCAATTGCGATATAGCGCACGGCCTTCCTATGCAGTAATTGCCAGCTGATTTTCTTCCAGAAATCCTCTAATTTCTTCAATAAAAAACTCCTCCGCCTGAAAAGCGAAGGAGTATATTCTTGGGATGATATGGGTGACAAAATAAGGGACTCACTGAATAAGCACGAAAACCACCTACCAGCGTTCCATATAGCTACCACTCTCTATCGACCCGAATAAACTCTACCCCTTGGCCCAGGCAATTTTATTCTCATCATAAGACAGGTTCCTGACTACGCATGTCTCCATGCTACACAGTAGTGGTTGCTGCTCCAGGCTCTCACTGGATTCCCTGTTAGGCTCCACCCGCAGTATTCATGTCACATGATACATGTCTGCTCGTCGGCTTCGCATCTTATGCTGCGTCACATAATCGATTCAGTCATTTGTAGGCTTGGTCTACATTTCCAAGCACCGATTAACAATATATCATAGATTGGCGTTATATGGTAATAATCTATTTCTATCCCTCACTATAGTTTCTGTTTATAACTAGGCTCCTAGCATCTGATCCCAATAGGAGTAGAATTCCCATCATCTCGCAATCAATTCTATCCACCGTAGCATGTCCTACTCTTCTACACTCTCTTCGGACTGCTCCTTCTCTAGGGCTTCCCTCATCAAGCGCTGGTACTTGGTATCATCCACCCGATTCTTGAAGTTCTCATAGGAGAGATTTGTCATGCGGTAGCTATAGGGCTGGCCTAAGTATTCCTTATTATTTCTCAGGATATAGGCCATGATTAGGTCCTCATTCCCTGAGGTGAAGATCACATCGCATGCATCTGTAGACAGGGTGGACATATAGTAGATGTCCTGATTCCCATAGTCTCCCTCTAGGAATCGCACATCATAATCCACAGGATGCTTCTCCCGAAGCTCTTGGATATGGGACAGATTATACTTGGCGATGATCACATCCATGCGGCAATAGGACAGTCCGATACAGGATAGGCAGCCAATCACCATAAACCACCTGGCCAGATAGAAGGACTCTCTATAAATGTAAACCAAGACCATGAGATAGAGCACAGCCATCACTGACAATCCCCAGACAACTAGGAAACGAAGCTCTGTTAGGCGATAGGCGGCAATATACATGAAGATTCGAACATAAGCGGAAGCAATCATCACATAGGTGCAGAGAGTAAACAGAGTCAGAAGCAGCTGTAAGCCTTTCCGGCGACCAAAGCATGCAATGATAAGTAGCACCACAATTAGATTAATGACAACCACTACCAGAAGTTGGTCGAAGCCCTGGTGGGCATAGGTGGAATAGGTCATCCCCTGGGGTAACTTCATATTCCCAATCAAAAGATATGCGAACTGGATCCAGGAAAAAAGTAAATAGATCAGAGTCAAGGGAAGGAGAATCACATAGGCTGTCACCTGGGGGAAGGACTTCTCCTTAGAGGCCTTCACCAGGGGATTCTTCTTATGTAGATAACCCACGAGGCAATAGGATCCTATAAATACAAAGATACACATCATGGCAGATAGAATGAAGTCTGTGAAGTCATAATCCATATCAAAAACCGTCTTCACCATCTGATGGAAGACAGAATCTGCCGATGCCAGAAGTAACACAATCACAATGGTTAGAGGAATAGCAATTCCAATACCTACCAGAACAGCTAGGAATGCACCACTCTTACGATTCTTCTCTTTGCTTGCTGCCGATAAGTCCTCTCCCCAGTCACCCAGACTAGAAATCGCACCGACTATGGACGCTAAGAATGCATAGATCCACTGATGAATCTGCCACTTTTCCTCTGGATAGAATGCCAGGATCAAAGTCAGTACCAAAAGTACATCGCATAGGAAATTATTCATAGAATAGATGGTGGAATTGGTGGTCATCATACTAGACAGCCCCAGGAGCACCATACTAGCTGCTGGGAAATACATATGATGGTTCCAGGACTGACCTAAGCCCTTTAGTACCACCGCGATATAGACCAGGCCACCAATCACCCAGACTGGGCTAAGTATTGAGGCTGGATTATGATAGCGGCAGAATGTAGTTACCAGAGCATAGATGATACTTGGTAAGAATACCTTCTGGAAGAATTCATAGGATCCTCTCTTCTGGATTGGGATCATATTCTGCTGTGACATCATATTCTGCTGTGACATCATATTCTGCTGTGACATCATATTCTGCTGTGACATCATATTCTGTTGTGGCACCATATTCTGCTGTGGCATGGAATAGTCCTGCTGCCAGGTATTCCCCTGATTTTGGGTGCACTTAATAAAGTCCGGATGATTCACTTCATTCGAATTCATACTGTTCCTCCTATGCAGTTTTCTCTGCTTGAAATACTACGGATACAATCCTTCTCCTAAGGAGTACGACTGTAATAAATGACGGGATACTTACTGCTGTAATAATACAGCGTGAACTAGTACAGGCTTTTGATGGGATCACAAGTCTGGTCGATACTCTAGGATATCTCCCGGCTGGCAATCCAAGGCTTGGCAAATGGCATTCAGTGTCTCTAATCGAATTGCCTTGGCCTTACCATTTTTAAGAATAGAGAGATTCGCATTGGTGATTCCCACCTGCTCTGCCAGCTCTCCTACTTTCATCTTTCTCTTGGCCAGCATTACATCGATATTAATAATGATCATGGGGCTCACCTCCTAAATCGTCAGATCGTTTTCCTGCTTCATTTCATATGCATTCTGAATGAGACAAGAGAGGATCATACAAATCGACAGAACTAAGAGGCCGAAGATCATAAGAAAAATACAGTAGCCCACACGAAACAGGGTAAACTGCTTGCTCATAATGACATAGATCATACGGATGAGATAGCCGAGAGATGCTAAGCCAGCACAGTAACCAATATGCCGGAAGTGCTTCACATTCTCCATGGAAAAGCTATTATCTCTTCCAATCTCTGTGGCAACTCTCCAGAAGATTAGAAGCATGAGAAGGGTCAAGACTTCACTGACATAGATGAAGCCACCATAGGCTGCGATATTCTCGGCATTCTGACCAACTCCCGTCTGTCCATACCAGGTGAATACACCAAAGGCTAAGAGAACTAGAATCATAAGTATTAGATCCACACCCTTTAACCAGAGGGATAACTGGTACTGCTTATCTCTACCTAATTTCTTCCACTTGCTTTCCATAAAAAAATCTCCCAAAAGTCATACTTGATTCATAGATATCTACTATCATAGTAATACGCCTTTGGGAGACATATGTCAATATATTTTTATTGATTTACGATAAATTGTTTTTGCTTCTCATGAAATTCATGAAGTATAATTTTTGCTTAATCCACTGATACTCTGTGGCGTAGCCATTCTCTAGAGCGATCTTCATGGTGGTTCTAAGGATTCTCTGATAGTCTGCAATCTGATCCTGACTCACTGGAATCCCAGCAGCGGCTAAAAGGGCCATTCGCTCCTCATGGAACTCATAACAGTTTCGAATACGCTCTCGCGACCATGCACCTGTGACAATACTTCCTGCTCTCTTACGATACATATAGAGGGCTTCATTGTAATAGATGATGCGATTTGCCTTGAGATAGATCTTATAGGTGGTGAAGTTATCCTCATGGACCTTACCAGCAGGGAATACGATTCCATCTAAGAGAGACCTCTTCAAGAGCTTGCCCCAGATCACAGCAGATACGACCTCATAGGTATTCACAGGAGTATAGGCTACGTGATAGAGCTCTTCCCCGGTAAATTCCTTCGTGAGATACCCGTCTTCTAGTAAGGGCATCTGGAAGGTACCCTTCTCCTCTAGAAACCCATAGTAAGGGCAAAATACCATATCGGCATCCTTCTCAAGAGCAGTCTCATACAGCTTCTCTAGATACTCTGGCTTCACCGTGTCATCAGAGTCAATAAAGGTAATGTAGTCTCCCTCTGCTAACTCTAGCGTACGATTTCTAGTGACTGAGATTCCTTGATTCTCCTGATGAATTACCCGAACCCTTGGATCCCTCTTCCTATAGGATTCTAATATAGATCCTGTCTGATCGGTAGAACCATCATTCACCACAACAATCTCAAAGTCCTGATAGGTCTGCTGTAATAATGAGTCTAAAGATGCAGCAATATACTTCTCCACATTATAGGCTGGCATCAATACAGATATCCTAGGCTTACAACTCCCCTCCATCGTATAAACTCCCCTCTGTTAACCTATATAGTCGTAATACTCATCCTCTGTTGCAAATAGCATATAATCACCGTCTACAAGTCCCATATATCCATTGGCTACTGCGTATCCCTTCATAATTGATACTCCTTTCTCAGTAGTGTTCCTCTAACTTCTGAGAAAAGGATAACAAATGTTCTGTCCCATTAATGGGGATAGTTTAATGAACGTCGTACCAGTTATCGCCAACTTCCATATCAATTTCCAATGGAACTGCCATAGAGGCAGCACCCATCATCTCTTCCTTCAGGATTGCCTTCACTTGCTCTAGTTCTTCCTGCTTGGCTTCAATTAAGAGTTCATCGTGTACCTGGAGAACCAGACGAGAGGACAATTTCTCCTCTGCCAATCTGTCATGGACACGAACCATGGCAATCTTAATAATGTCTGCAGCTGTACCCTGAACTGGAGAGTTCATAGCAACACGCTCACCAAACTGACGCTGCATGAAGTTACTACTCTTTAATTCTGGAATTTGACGGCGGCGACCAAACAGGGTCTCTGCATAGCCTGTCTCCTTAGATTTAGATACCAATCCGTCGATATACTCCTTCAGCTTTGGATAGGCTGCATAATAGTTCTCGATATATTCCTTAGCTTCCTTCTGGGAGATCTTCAGGTCTTCAGACAAACCAAAGGCACTGATTCCATAGACAATACCGAAGTTAACCGCCTTGGCATTACGTCTCTGCAATGGTGTAACCTCATCAAACGGTGTATGGAATACCAGAGACGCTGTGGACTTATGGATATCCTGTCCATTTAAGTAGGCCTTAATCATGTTCTCATCTCCAGACAGATGTGCCAGTACGCGGAGCTCAATCTGGGAATAATCCGCATCCAGAAATACATAGCCTTCCTTTGGATGGAATACCTTACGGATTTTCTTACCGATTTCCATACGAACCGGGATATTCTGCAGGTTTGGATTGGTACTTGAGATACGTCCAGTCGCAGTTACCTTCTGCTGGAAGGTGGAGTGTACTCTTCCATCCTGACCTAGGCAGTCTGCTAAGCCATCTACATAGGTAGACTTTAGCTTGGCATACTTACGATAGTCTAAAATATGCTCTATGATCGGATTCCATGGAGCTAGTTTTTCTAATACATCTGCTGCGGTAGAGTAACCTGTTTTGGTTTTCTTACCACCAGGGATAGCCATCTTCTCAAAGAGAATGGTGGAGAGCTGCTTAGGGGAATTGATATTGAATTCCTCTCCAGCCTCCTCATAGATGGACTTTTCCAGCTGATGGATGGTGACAGACAGTTCCTCGCCATAGCTGATCAGGGCCTCTCGGTCCATAATCATCCCTACTTTTTCCATATCAGACAGGGTGAATACCAGTGGTAATTCGATGTCCTGATAGAGCTTCATGGCATCATTTTCAATAAGTCTCTCATTCAGTTTCTCCACAGCACGTGCTGCCACAAGAGCATTGGCTGCTGATAGTTCAAGCACCTTATCTACCTGGCTGTCATCCTCCGGATCCATGATCTTATTCAGTTTCAGCTTGCCGAAGGTCTCTTCCCAGGATGGAATGAAGAGGTCTAATTCATCCTTAGCGATCTCATCCATTGGATAGTCACTCTTCAGCGGATTCAGGAGGTAAGCTGCTACTCCGATATCATAGAATCCAGTGTATGGACGGCTGAATCGGTCAGCTGCCAGGTCTGGAATCAGAGCTAAGGCTTCCTTCAGATCTGACATGGCAAGGGTTACTCCTGCCTGTCTCAATTGAGACAGACCCTGGATAATTGCATCCTGGGTTAGTCCAGGGACACCTGCCCACTTCTCTGCCTGGGCGAAGCCCATGACACTGACATCCGCCTGAGGAACCATGTACCAGGAGGTCTCTCCGTCAGAGAGGGCCAGGGCACGTAATACGCCCTCATGGATGGTGAAATGTAAACCAAGGCTCTTCCCTACCAGCTCATGGGACAACTGCTGCAGCAGTTGGTCAAAAGCATCCTTACTTTGGATTGGTTTATATTTCTCTGTAAGATCCTCTGCAGGAGCTTGGGATACATCAAAGCGAGATAAGAGGTTCTTAAAGTCCCATTCACGGCAAAGTGTATAGGCTTCCTCAGTGTAGAGATTCTTAAGTTCCGCATCCTTTAAAGAGAACTGGATATCTGCATGGACTTCTATGGTAGCCAGCTTCTTAGAGAGAATGGCCTGCTCATAGTACTCCTCCAGATTCTTCTGAGCACGAGGCGGCTTCAGTTCTGACAGATGGGCATGGGCATTCTCCACAGTGTGATAGGCCTGGATAATGGCTGTGGCGGTCTTCTCACCGATGGATGGAACACCTGGAATATTATCGGCTGTATCACCCCAGAGGGCCTTCACATCGATGAATTCCTGAGGAGTTACACCCTTACTCTCCATGACATCCTTGGCATAATAGTTCTCGATGATGGTTCCGCCAGCCTTGGTCTTCGGGATGCAGATCTTGACCTTATCGGTAGCCAGCTGCAGGAGATCTCGGTCACCAGATACAACGGTCACCTCATATCCAGCTTCCTCTCCCAGAACAGACAGTGTCCCAAGGATATCATCCGCCTCGAGGCCGGCCTTCTTAAGAATCGGTACCTGCATAGCAGTCAGCATCTCCTGGATCATTGGCACCTGCTCTCGGAGCTCTGGATCCATTGGATGACGAGTTCCCTTATAAGCGTCATACATCTCATGACGGAAAGTTGGCGCACTCATATCGAAGGCAACAGCAAAGTGGTCTGGCTTCTCAGTATCGATGAATTTGAACATCATATTTAAGAATCCATAGACCGCATTGGTATGCTGTCCCTTGGAATTGGTGAGATCCGGAAGTCCGTAGTAAGCACGGTTCAGGATACTGTGGCCATCTATCAATAACAATTTACTCATTTAAATCTCCCGTGTTGCTTGGCGGAGCCATTCTAACTCATCGCCTGTAAAGTATTCCTTCATGGTATCAAATACCATGGCATGATATTCATTCAGAGTCTTCTTCTCTAAGTAGGTCAACTCCTCCACAATAACTGGGCGAAGGTCGATTGGTACATAGGTAAGGGTCTCAAACTTATAGAACTGACCATACTCTGTCTTCTGATCCTCTACGCAGAGAAGCTCATTCTCGATACGGATGCCGTAGCCATCCTCTACATAGAGACCAGGCTCATTGGTGGTGATCATACCAGGCTTTAAGACCCAGGCATGTCCGCGATCTGGCACCTTCCAACGGAAGGCATTCGGTCCCTCATGGACATTGGAGATATGACCCACACCATGACCAGTTCCACAGCGATAGTCTAAGCCCTCATCCCATACAGGTCCCCGGGCAAGGATATCCAGATTCTGTCCAACACAGCCATCTGGGAAGTGGGCTGCTGCCAGACGGAGATTCGAACGAAGCACAGTGGTATAAGCATGCTTCTCTTCATCCGTCAGAGGTCCCATGGTAATGGTACGTGTGATGTCTGTGGTTCCAGACATATAGGTTCCGCCAGAATCTACTAAGAGGAAGCTCTTCGGCTGGATAGCAGAATACTTCTCTCTGGTTGGCTCATAGTGCATCATGGCTGCATTAGGGCCATAGGCTGCGATGGTCTCAAAGGACAATTCGATAAAGTCTGGTGCCTTGGCTCTTAAATCTGCCAGATAATCACTGGCCTCGATCTCAGTCAGAGGGCCGTCATTTTGCATAGACTTCTTCTCTTTATTCTGATCTAACCAGTAGAGGAAGTGGATCATTGCCACTGCATCCTCTACGTGAGCCTTCTTCGTATTCTCGATCTCAACAGGATTCTTAATAGCCTTCTGATAAGTAGAAGGGTTGGCATCCTCTGCAAAGTGGACACCCTCAGGAAGGGATCGAACCATACGCATGCTGGTCTCATTTGGATCGAAGAGGATATTCTTCTCAGATACCTTGGCCATATCCTCGTACACACTATCGTATGGACGGATAGCGATATGATTCTCTTCTAAGTAATCTCTGGTCTCTGCCTTCAGAGCATCCTCCTGCACATACAGGGTGCAGGCCTGATCTGTTACATAGAGGAAGGACAAAAATACTGGAACCGATGGGATATCGTCTGCTCGCATATTAAGCACCCAAGCGATATCACAGAGACTAGACAGGATATGACCCTGGGCAGACTGCTTCTTCATCTCACCACGAAGCCAGGTCAGCTTCTCCTCTACCGTCACACCGGAGAACTCCTTCTTAAGCTCCCAGATCTCAGACTTCGCCATAGCAGGTCTGTCCTCCCAGAAGAGGTCGATTAGATCCTCGGATCCAGACAACTTACCATTCTTAGCCGATGCAATACGCTCTAATTCTCTTGCCTGAGACTCCATGATGCAGCGGCCATCAAAACCGATATTCATGCCCTCAGGCAGTTTCTCCTCTAAAAATTCATTGACAGTAGGCTCACCCTCTACAGCCATCTTATAGAGCTTCACAGTAGTGCCCTCTAATTCCTTATTGGCCTGGATGAAATATCGACCATCCGTCCAGAGACCAGCTTCCTTTTCTGTTACCACAACAGTTGCATTGGTGCCTGTAAATCCGGAAATGTAGCGTACCTCCATAAAGTAATCACCTACATATTCGGAATGGTGGAAGTCCGCCATAGTTACTAGATAAGCGCCAATGTTTCTCTTCTTCATCTCCTGACGGAGAGCCTCTAATCTTTCTCTTACTGTCATTTCTTTTTTCTTTCTAACTACTTTATTTAAAATTTCATTGTTACCTAATATTCATGAACAGCTATTGCTGCAGAATTCCTATTTCTCCCACTTATCGCAGAGATCATTAATCTGATCTGCAAACTTACCCATATCCTTATTGGCAAGCCCTGCAGAGCGCTTAATAATAGACATAAGACGCTGTCCTGCTGCCACCAGACGGTTGTAGATTTGCATCGAGGTCTTACCACCCTTACTGAGGTGCTTAAAGACAGATATTTTCTCTCGGCGCTCACGACTGCCTGCAGCAATCTGTTCTCCTGTAAGGAGATCCCATGCATCACCAGAATAAGGTGCTGTGGCATCGAATCCATAGGTGTCATGAACCAGTGCAGCATAATTATCTGTGACCTCATCCTGACCATGGACCACGAATACCTTCTTCGGAGGATTCTCCTTAAAGTGACCAATCCAGTCTAAGAGATGTGGCTGATCTGCATGTCCACTGATACCAGGGAGATTCTTAATGGTGGCATTGACTTCGATCTCTTCACCGAAGATATGTACTTTCTTCGCTCCATGTAGGAGGTTGAATCCAAGTGTCCCTGGAACCTGATAGCCTACAAATAGAATGGTTGATTCTGGTCGCCACAGATTATGCTTCAAGTGGTGACGGATACGACCTGCTTCACACATACCAGATGCAGAGATGATAACCTTCGGCTTTTTATCAAAGTTAATCATCTTCGACTCTTCTGGAGATACTGCCGTACGTAGGCCTGGGAAGGAAATGGGGTTGATTCCATTCTTCACCATCTCCATGGCATCTGTATCAAAGCACTCCGATACATTCATGGAGAAAATATGTGTGGCTTCCAATGCCAGGGGGCTATCCATATAGACGTCAAAGTCTGGCAGATCCGGAATAATCTTCTCTGACTTAATCCGTCGGATGAAGTAAAGCATCTCTTGGGTTCGACCTACAGAGAAGGCTGGGATAACCAAGTTACCACCCCCTTGAATGGTTTGCCGAATCACATCAGCCAGTGCCACTGCATAGTCCTGTGGCTTATCATGTACCCGGTCTCCATAAGTAGATTCTGTTAGTACATAATCTGCATCACATATGAACTCAGGATCCCGAATGAGGGGTTGGTCTACATTTCCAATATCTCCTGAGAAGACCACCTTCACCTCCTGGTCCTCCTCTGTCATCCATACTTCAATGGATGAGGAACCAAGAAGATGTCCTGCATCTACGAAGCGAATATCTATCCCATCTGCCACCGAAACTCTCTCGTGATAATGGCAGGGGACGAAGTGCTCTAATACCTTCTCTGCATCCTCTACGGTATAGAGAGGCTCGATTAATTCGCCACCTGAACGACGAGCCTTACGATTCTTCCATTCTACTTCTGACTCCTGGATATGTGCGGAGTCCTTCAGCATAATCTGGCAGAGCTGCGTGGTGGCCTCTGTGGCGTAGACATGTCCACGAAAACCATGATTATAAAGAAGTGGCAGCAATCCACTATGGTCAATATGTGCATGGGTAATCAGGACAAAATCAATCTCCGATGCATTCACCGGTATCTCCTGATTGGTATAGATATCTGCCCCCTGCTCCATACCCACATCTACTAGAAACCGTTGCCCTGCTGCCTCCAGATAGTGACAGCTGCCCGTGACTTCATGATCCGCGCCTAAAAATACAATCTTCATAGAGCTACCCCCTTTTCATGTGCATCCTTGGAGTTCCCTTTGGCTCTGGATGCTTTTGTCCATTTTACAGGTTCTATTTGCTTTCATTGTAACACACTAGAGCGTTCTGGGCACTGTTCAAGGAAGGCAAAATACAAAAAAAGACACCTCAAGTCATTCGGGACTTGAAGTGCCTTCCATACTCTACTTGGATCCTCTAGATCACAGCATCTTCTCTACTTCTGGAAGCTTATGATAGGCCTCGAGAAACATGCTACCCACTGTCTTATTTTTAATTATTTCTTACCAGTGATCTTATGGATAGCAATCTTACCAGCACGCTTCATCTGATAAGGAAGAACAGCCTTCATCTTATCCTCAGAGCGATACATAGTAGATGCCTCTGGTACATCACGGCGAAGCTCGATGGCATCGAAGTGACACTTTGTTGTGCAGAGACCGCAGCCGATACAACGGTTCTCATCTACTACAGATGCACCACAACCAAGACAACGATTTGCCTCAATCTTCACCTGCTCCTCTGTCAGAGTCATACGCAAATCATCGAAAGTATCCTTTGCAACACCAGCCTTCTTGCCAGGGATCTGACGAGGTGCGTTGTCGAAGCTCTCAATCTTGATATCATCCTTATCCAGCTCAATGAACTCACGACGATTACGAGCCAGATCCAGGCGGTTACCAGGATGTACGAAACGGTTGATAGATACAGCACCCTCACGTCCGCCAGCGATTGCATCGATTGCGAAGCGAGCACCTGTAAATACATCGCCGCCAACGAAGATATCAGGCTCTGCAGTCTGAAGTGTCAGCGGATCTGCCTGTGCAGTACCATTTCTATTCAGTTCAACCTTAGTTCCCTTTAAGAGGTCTCCCCACTGTACGGACTGACCAATAGAAAGAAGCAGATTCTCACATGGAATTGTGATGGTCTCATTCTCGTCGTACTGAGGATTGAATCTGCCATCTGCATCCTTAACCTGTGTACACTTCTTGAATACAACAGCGGATACATGACCGTTCTCAGTGAGAACTTCCTTAGGACCCCAGCCATTGTTTACAACAATGCCCTCTTCCTTAGCTTCTTCTACTTCATCCTTTGCTGCTGGCATCTCATTAGCGCCCTCTAGGCAAAGCATTGTAACCTTGGATGCACCTGCACGAACAGCGGTACGAGCAACGTCGATTGCAACATTACCACCACCGATGACAACAGTCTCACCATTTAACTTCACAGAATGATCCTGGTTTACATTTCTCAGGAAATCAACACCAGTCTGAACACCCTCTGCGTCCTCACCAGGTACGCCTGCCATACGACCGCCCTGCATACCAATTGCAATGAAGAATGCCTTGTATCCCTGATCACGGAGATCCTGGATGGTTACGTCAGATCCAACATTCACACCGTACTCGAACTCAACGCCCATAGCCTCGATAATGTCGATCTCAGACTGAACAACTTCCTTCTCTAAGCGGTAAGAAGGAATACCATTCAGCATCATACCGCCGGCTCTCTTCTCACGCTCGAATACGGTTACAGGGTAACCATCTAAGCGGAGGAAGTAAGCTGCTGCAAGACCTGCAGGGCCACCACCGATAACAGCTACCTTATAGTTCTCATCCCACATACCACCATCATGCTTCTCGCAGAGAGGTACATAGCGTGTGTCCTTATTCATATCAAGGGAGGCGATGTACTTCTTGATCTCATCGATTGCCAGAGGCTGATCGATGGTACCACGTGTACAAGCATCCTCACAACGACGGTTACAGATTGCACCACAGATCATTGGAAGTGGATTATCCTGCTTGATTAACTGAAGAGCCTCTTCGAAGCGTCCCTCAGCTGCCATCTTGATGTAACCCTGAACAGACAGATGTACAGGACATGCCGTCTTACATGGAGCTGTACCAGTCTCATAGACATTCAGCTTCGCATCATCACGGTAGTTGTAGTTCCACTTTGTTGCTGGCCACTTCTTCGCATCTGGAAGCTCAGTCTTAGGATATGTGAAGGCCTGACCATTCTTATGGCAGAGTTTCTGACCCAGCTTAGCAGCACCTACAGGACATACCTCTACACACTTACCACAGGCTACACAGTTCTCTGTCTTAACGTGTGCACGATAAGCAGATGCAGACAGGTTTGGTGTGTTATATAACTGAGAAGTTCTCAGAGCGTTACATACGCCAGGAGCACAGTTACAAATTGCTACGATCTTACCCTCGCCATCGATATTGGTGATCTGGTGAACATAACCATGGCGCTCAGCCCGCTCAAGGATCTCATAAACTTCTTCCTTAGATACATAGTGACCGATTCCTCTGTCATCCATGTACTCAGCCATATCGCCCATTCCGATACAGTAGTTCCCACGGATCTCGCCAGAACCCTCACCACGGATGGCCTGCTGCTTACGACAAGAGCATTCAGAGATACCGTATTTATCATACATATCAATCCAACGAGACAGATGCTCAACAGGAACAGACTGGTTCTCAAGAGTAATCGCCTTCTCTACAGGGATGACATGCATACCAATACCAGCCCCTCCTGGTGGAACCATCTGAGTAATACCACCCAGTGGCAGCTGTGTCATCAGGTTGAAGAAAGTAGCCATCTCAGGATGCTTGTCTGTAACAGACTGCTGCATCATCATGAACTCTGCAGAACCTGGTACGAAAATAGGAAGCTCATACTGCTTATGATGATCAGCATCCTTAGAACGATTCTGCTCGATCAGACCAACATAGCGAAGCTCATGTACCATCTTGGTTGTCTTCTCTTCATCCCAGCCTACACGCTGAGCCAATTCAGGGATAGAATATGGTGTGCGAAGCTTAGGGAATCCCTTTAATACGAACCAGATCTGCTCCTTAGTGAACAAGCGATCAAGAATCCAGTACTCAGGATCCTGGTTATTCATAGACTTCTTCAGCTTCTTAGGAATACGATCAGTGATTCTGGTAGCTAATTCAAGTACCATCTTCTCCTTCTCAGGATCCTCAGCCTTATAATTTGGATCTGGCCAGAAATCATTCTCGTTGATCATAGGATCGCCGATTTTCCATTCCTCTAATGTTCTAGGCATATGACTCCTCCATTACTACAAACACACAAAAATTTAATAATTAAATGCAACCCCTAGTGGGGCTCTTTCATCTACTATTCTATGACAAATTTTTAACAATTTGTACAATTAACTGTTTTTTTGAGGCTAATTTTGGAAAGTTTGTGCAGTATTACTAACTCCGCCTGACATTCCACATGTGGTGGTTCACTTGAAACCACAAAATTCACTCGGTTCTGGTATTTTATCAAAAATGTGGTATGACCAGAACCACGTTTCAAGTTCCACATGATTTTCGTACATTTTGACGATAAATGGAAACCGTTTATTTCATCTCCCATCCCCTCTCCAACAAAAAAACCAGCCAGTTCATTCCTTAGAATGAACCAGCTGGTTCTTATATTTCGTAGATTATGTATTCCTAGATGCCTGATTACTTAGAAGTAATTATTTCTTCTTAGGTTTTAAGAAGTCAGGAATACGAATATCCTCCTGTTTTACAGTTGGTGTAGGCTGAACTGGAGTGTTCAGTGTACGCTGGAAATCCGCACGTGCGTTTGGATTAATGCCTACAGAGCTTGTTGTAGGATGAGGTGTAGCTACTGAACGTACTGTAGGCTGCGGAGCAACTGGACGAGCAAAGCTTGTTGCCGGCTGGCTGCTTACACGGCTCTGTGAACGCTGGCCAGGCATACCTGCATAATTCATCTTAGCAAAGAGACCATTTTTCTCCTCTTCATGCGCTTCAAGGCCAGTTGCAATAACAGTAACTGCAATCTGATCCTGCATGGACTCATCCTGACGAGAACCCCAAATGATATTTACATTATCACCAGCAAGTTCCTGGATGTAAGAAATCGCATCGCTGGTATCAACCAGAGTGATATCACCACTCAGGGATACAAGTGCATCTGTTGCACCAGAGATTGTTGTCTCAAGGAGTGGAGACTCAACTGCCATCTTAACAGCTTCCTGAGCTCTCTCATCGCCCTTACCATATCCAATACCGATATGAGCGATTCCCTTATTCTCCATTACGGTCTGAACATCTGCGAAGTCCAGATTAATATTACCAGGGTTATTGATTACATCTGTAATACCCTGTACAGACTGCTGAAGAACCTCATCTGCCTTCTGCAGTGCTTCTGTCATAGAAGTGTTACGAGCAACGATCTGAAGCAGACGATCATTTGGTACAACGATCAGTGTATCTACTACAGCCTTCAGTCTCTCAATACCTGCCTCAGCATTCATGGCACGAGTCTTACCCTCGAAAGAGAAAGGCTTGGTTACAACACCAACAGTTAAGCTACCCTGCTCCTTTGCCATTGCTGCGATTACAGGAGCGGCACCAGTTCCGGTTCCACCACCCATACCACAGGTAACAAATACCATATTCGCGCCCTTAATCGCAGCTGCGATATCCTCCTGGCTCTCCTCAGCGGCCTTCTCACCAATTTCTGGGTGAGCACCTGCGCCGAGACCCTTGGTAAGCTTCGCACCGATCTGAAGTACGGTAGGTGCCTTACATAGGGAAAGTGCCTGTTCATCTGTATTCACGCCAATCAGGGTAACTTCCTGATCCATATTCGCATCAACCATGCGATTAATTGCATTATTACCAGCGCCACCTGCGCCAATTACTATAATCTTCGCCTTGGACTGAGCTTCTTCACTCGGTGTAAGTTCTAACAAGGTCGTTCCTCCTTCTAACAATCAGGGATTTTCCTCATACATAATCCTGACAATCTACAAAATATAATATTATTTTTAGCCAATGATATCAACCGCTTTTTGCACATTTTCACAAATAAAGTGAACTATTCTGCCTTTTGAAACACAATATCTGTATTTTCTGGGGTCCAAGTGTCTAAATGTAGTGTTCCTGTCAAACCCGACAACTGTGGCGTAATGTAAGACAGACGCATTAGTTTTTCATCTAAATAATCGAAGGTTCCAAAGTCATAAAGGATACTTCCACTCTGTACGCTTACCTCTCTCTCATCCTTAAAAGAAATTGCATTGGCAGCGATTTTATACTTCTTAAGAGACTTGGTGAGGTGAAGTAGGGTCTTTCGGCACTTCTCATTGATCGGAAGGGTCTCCCCTTTCTTTGCTTTCTTACAGGTGATTCCGCTTACTGGAAGCAATCCATCCACTAAGCGTTCTGACACTTCAACCACTTTTCCATCGTCATTAAAGTAGGCATACTTTCCATCATCCAGTGGGACATAGCCCAGCATCTCGCTTTCCTTCACATGAATCCGAAGGACACTTGGAGATGTGATCTGAACAGACACTGTAATCTTATCTGTAAACGGCACATCCCTGGCTGGAGATACCAGATTCTTCACCACCATCACCAGGCCGTATTTTTTATACTTTCCTGTGACAACTCTCTTCTCCACTTCCATATTCGATAGGATATGGTTCCCTGTCACCTCCACCTTCGTGGTTCGAAACAGGGTGATATTTAAGAGATAGACAGACAATATCACCAGGATAATTCCGATGACGATATTGGGAAAATAAAACCAGAATCTAGAGTGTGGTCTACCTTTCCTGCGGATCTTATTACGGGTGTCTACCACCTGCTCTCTGCCGCTTTGATTGTCTCTACTTACTTTCTTCTCATTACGCATAAAAATTAATGCCTCGTGATACATTCAGCACAATACCAATCTCACACATCAGAATAATCAAGGCACTACCACCATAACTAATGAATGGTAAGGTGATACCAGTATTGGGGATGGTATTGGTTACAACGGCGATATTTAAAAATACCTGAATCGCGATCTGTGCCATTGCACCTATAGCGATATAGGATCCCTGCATATCTGCTGCATGTCTTGCGATAAATAAAAGTCGTGATAGAAGCAGAATAAATAAAATAATCAAAATCACTGCTCCGAAGATACCAAGTTCTTCGCAGATTAGGGAGAAAATCATATCGTTCTGAGCCTCAGGCACGAACTTCTTCTGCATACCCTCTCCTAAGCCCTTGCCAAAGATTCCACCGGAACCAATGGCATATAAGCCCTGCAGGGTCTGATATCCCTTCTCATACCGTTCTGGATGCTGCCAGATCTTCACACGGTCACTTCGGTAGCTTGCAAAGGTGATAAACAAAGCAATACCCACAAGCATCATAAGTATAATAGCAGCAAAGTCCTTCACATTACGGGACGCAACCATTAGCATAACAAACCAGATGCCAAAGATAATAACTGCAGTGGACAGGTTGGATTTCGCTACTAGTCCAACAGGAAGCGCCAAAAAGCCAAACATAATCTTCGTTCCTGCCAGTGGTTCATTGATCCGATCCCCTAGTTTTACAAACATACAGGAGAAAAAGAGAATGATTGCAACCTTGGCAATCTCCGATGGCTGGATGGTAAATCCGCCGATTGCAATCCATCTAGCCTGACCATGGGAACTATGTCCAGCAATTAGTACATAGATACATAGTAGAATTGACAAAGAATAGATGATCGACGCATGCTTAATCCAAAGGTGATAATCCACCAGGGAAAAGAGAATCATTCCTACGATGCCAAGTCCCGCAAAAAAGAGCTGTCTCAGCACCCAATGGGCTGCATTCCCATAACGCAAGGATGCGGTATAGGATGAGGCACTGTAGAGCATGACCATTCCAAAAGCTAAGAGAAAAGCCATGTAGAACACCGTCTGGTAGTCGAAGAACTGTCCAGGCTGTGGCCATTGCACCCACTTAAAGATGCCCTTTTTCCATATGGAGTTGTCCTTCCCTGCCTCAGGGATACTTCTACGTCTCGCTCTTTTACTCATTATTCTGGAAGCTTTCTTACATAGTCCTTAAAGATCTCACCACGCTCTTCATAACTCTTGAACATATCCCAGCTTGCACATGCTGGAGACAGGAGCACACAATCTCCCTTCTCTGCTGCTCTATAGCAGTGATCGATTGCCTCCTCCAAGGTCTCACAGAACTCATAGTCCTTGAAACCAATCTTATCGCAGGATGCTGCAATCTGCTTTGCTGTTACACCGATGAGGGTCAGCTTCTTCACCTTACCTGGGAAGTGACTTACCCACTCATCGAAGTCGCTTTGCTTATCATATCCACCGCCAATTAGGCAGGTTGGCCACTGCATGGCATCCACTGCCTTAATGGCAGCGTCAGGATTGGTTCCCTTACTATCATTATAGAAGCGAACCCCTCTCTTTTCTGCAGTAAACTCGATACGGTGCTCTACTGCCTGGAAGCTGCGAAGAGCCTTACGGATATTCTCCATTGGTACTCCCATGGCCTGGCCGAAAGCAATTGCAGCTAAGGCATTCTCATAGTTATGGGCACCAACGATATTTAATTCTGTGATGGAAACCACCTCTTCTCTCTGACCAGAGAATTCAGAGATCAGCTTCTCGCCCTCTACATACATGCCCCCTGGGACTTTCTCCTTAGAGGAAAAGTAAACCACCCGAGGGATTGCAGTCTTACCAAATTCACGAAGCACTGGATCGTCATAATTTAAAATCACAATGTCCTTCTCTGTCTGATTCTTAGTAATATTCTCCTTAGCCAGAATGTAGTTCTCCATGGTGTGATGGCGATTCAAATGGTCTGGCGTAATATTCAGAATGGCAGATACATGTGGATGGAAAGCATCGATGGTCTCTAGCATGAAGGAAGAGATCTCTGCTACTACCACACTATCCTCTTTGGTCTGATCTGCAACACCAGTATATGGAATTCCGATATTGCCAACGACAAAAGTAGAGTTGAAATAGGTCTTCATAATCTCACCTGTTAAGGCGGTAGTTGTGGTCTTACCATTGGTACCTGTAATGGCACATACCTGACCCTTACCTAACTGATAAGCCAGTTCTACTTCTCCCCAGATTTTCAATCCGTGAGAACGCATTGCATCCACAACTGGCAGGTCTGTAGGAACTCCAGGGCTTAATACTGCAATCGTGCAGGCCTCTAGAACAGAATCATCTAAGTCTCCTGCAATGATTTGAACAGAGTCCCAATTGGAATGAGAAGCCTTAAGGGCAGTAATATCTAAGTCCTTATTTCCATCATAGAGGAGGCAGTCCTTCCCCAGACGAAGTAATAGATCAATGGCTGCCACACCACTTTTGCCAGCGCCAACTACAAGATACTTTTCAGACATAACAATCTTCTTTCTAATATAATATTCGATAATCTTCTATCATCTTCGATCTGCCGTAGAGACTAACTCTGCTGCAATCTGAAATCCCGGTCTACTTTTATAAAGCAATCCATGCGATAAATGCAAGGATCAGAGTCACTAGGCCAAAGATCGTAACCACCTTCGTCTCTGACCATCCACCAAGCTCGAAATGATGATGGATTGGAGCCATACGAAAGATTCTCTTACCATGGGTCAGCTTGAAGTAACCAACCTGAAGCATAACGGACAGAACCTCAATCAGATAGATCATTCCGATAATCAGAATGAATAGAGGCATCTGAAGCATGTAGGCCATGCCTGCTACGAATCCGCCCAGTGCCAGGGAGCCTGTATCTCCCATGAAAACCTTCGCTGGATGACAATTGAAGCACAAGAAAGCCATCAATGCGCCAGCCATGGCCATAGCTATTGGCTCTACACCACCCTTCAGTGCAATGGATGCAGCTGCGAAAAAGAGTGCAACGACAAGTGTTACAGTAGATGCCAGGCCGTCTAATCCATCTGTGAAATTGGTTCCATTAACCGTACCAATAACTGCGAAGAACATAACTGGAATTGCAAACCAGCCGATGTCCCACATCTTACCCCCAGTGAATGGCAGGCGAAGGAGAAGGGATACATGAGAATACTGGGTGATATATACTGCAAATACTGCAGTAACCACAATCTGAAGCAGCATCTTCTGCCATGCCAAGAGGCCATCTGCTCTTTTCAGGATAACCTTTAAGAAGTCATCTAAGAATCCAATCAGTCCGAATCCCAGAGTCAGAATCAGAACTGGGATGATGCGTGGGAAGCTGAATCCAAATACAATAGAAGTTACAGTCACTGCAACAAGGATTGCAATTCCACCCATGGTTGGTGTGCCGTTCTTCTTCTTATGAGATTCGATGTACTCACGCTCTGTCTGATCAACTTTCTCTCGGTTTAAGAAGTTAATTAGGAATGGAAGTACCACGATTCCAATTGCAAATGATAGGAACATTGCTGAGATTACCTGAAGTGTCATTTTATTATCCTCTATTTAAATAAAACAGTTTTTATTGCTCGTGAAATTATATTCCTTTCGAGAGGGATTCGCAAACCCCATACCCTTAGTGATTGGAGTTTACCGAATCAGAATCGGACTCTCCCACCGCCATGGAATCATACGTTGTAATGCCATTAGCCTGCATCTCTGCAATGGTTGGCACATTCATATATGGAAGTACCTGGGTCAGGATATTCTTCGTCAGATCCTTGGCTGCTGTGCTATCCGCCTGTCCATCCACATGAGGCTGATCCACAACCACATAGGTCACTAACTGTGGATTCTCTGCTGGAGTTGCACTAATGAAGGAAAGGAGATAATTGCCATTTCCTCGAGGCAGCTTCTCCGCTGTACCTGTCTTACCAGATACGCTGTAGCCATCCACGCCAGCCTTTTTACCTGTACCATTTCGAACTACGGTGCGAAGGGCCTTCTTAATCTCTTCACTGGTTTCCTTGGACACGGTCTGCTTTTCCACAACAGGGTCTATGGTTTTCACCACATTTCCACTTGAATCCTGATACGCCGTTACCACATGAGGCTGATAGAGATCTCCTCCATTTACAATAGAAGAAAAGGCTGTCGCCAGCTGGATCATGGTTGTATTAAAGGACTGACCGAAGGAGTTAACAGCCAGGTTAACCGGTGTCTTCTTCAGATCCTCTGCTCCGTACATAAGGCCTGCCGTAGACGCCTCACCTGGGAGGTCAATGCCAGTCTTCTGACCGAAGCCAAAGAGTGCCTGGTACTTAGCGAAGGTATCGCCTCCCTCTAACTGGGCCATCTGGATCAGAGCCGAGTCACAGGAATCTCTCAAAGCATTCTCCACAGTCTCAATGCCGTGGCCGGAGTGCTTCCAGCAATGAATGGTGTCTGGTCCAATCTGAGTCACACCACTACAGTTAAATGTAGACCCAGTTGAAAATGCCCCTGTCTCCAAGCCTGCCGCCACCGTAAATGGCTTAAAGGTAGATCCTGGCTCGTAGGTGGCAGATACAGTGTAGTTCTGCCAGATATTATTTAGCACATTCAGCTGGTCCTCATCCGACATACCCTTCAGCTGTTCCTCTGTATAGTAAGCGCTGAGATCTCTTGGATTATTCAGATCGAAGAATGGGTAGGATGCCATGGCATAGATGGTTCCATCATTTGGATTCATCACGATAACGCCGATATGCTCTGCTGCTAAAGGGTTCTCCCCACGGATGGAGTCGGCCCATTCCGTAATGCAACCCTCTACAATCTGCTGGATATTGGCGTCAATAGATGTGACAATATTCTCACCATTCTGAGGCTCGATTACGGTACGCTCCACATCACTGTCGTCATTTACATAGCCATAGGATCGACCATTCACACCATTTAAGACGCTGTTGTATTTTTTCTCTAAGCCGTTGATACCTTCATTACCAGAAGTAGAGAAGCCAATCAGAGATGCTGCTAAGGAATTGTATGGATACTGGCGGATGTATTCCTTCTCTGTCCAGATACCATAGACCTCATTATTTTTCACATCATCTTCCTGGAGTTTTTCCTTCAGCTGGTCGAATTTCTTCTTTTCCTCGTAGCTTACCTTCTTTGCAAGAACAGTATACTGGGAATCTTTCTTTTCCTTCAGTGCCTTTCTCGCCTTGTCGGTATCCACTTCTGCAAAGCACTGCTCTAGGGCAGACAGAGTCGGCTCGATGAGATCTGGCTCTTTATTTAAGGCCTTACAGTCTAGAACCACATTGTAGACATCGATACTAGATGCCAGAACTGTACCCTTTGCGTCTATGATATTACCTCTCTGATAAGGGATTGTGGTGCTGGCATACTCCTGTTGAGACAGAACTATTTTCTCATATTTCTTACCACTGGTGCTTTCGATATACATGATTCGAAAGATTAAGCAAATAAAAAGGAAGCAGATAATGCCGAAAATAAATATCAGCTTTGTCTGCATCCTATATCCAATCTGTCCGTTACGACTCTTATGTAATTGCGGCTTTCTTCTCTGACCCTTTTTTGCCACTTTTATTCTCCTAATAATCAGGATGTATACGCCCTGCCTCTAAAATGGGGCCAGATTAATTCACATCCCGGTACTGTGTCATATAATCACTCTCTTCAACAGTATAATACACGATTTGGCCATTTCCTGCATAGACCATTCCAAGTTGATTCTGTGCCACATCCTTCACCTGGGACAGATTCTCAGATGCGCTGATGCGGTTCTGCTCTGCAGCATTATCTGCTTTCAGGCTTGAGATCTCGCTCTCAAGGGATGCGATGGAACCCATGGTATTCTGGGTCTCCGCCTGGAGATATACATAGCTCATGAAAAAGAGACAAGCAATACCTGCAACTGAGCAGAGCATGAGTGTATGAAGACGGCTCTGTGCCATTGCTGCCTTCTTACGTCTCTCCTTTTTACGACGTGCTTCACGTCTGCGCTTTTTCTCAGCCAGTTCTCTCTCCTCACGGGAAGGAAGTGGTTCACTTGTAACGCGGACTGTATTGCCGTCTTCAAAATAATATCTCTTAACTTCAGTCATAGGTCTCTCTCCTTATGCCCCAGGAATAATTCTCTTAGGAGGAGTCTTTCTCACAAAGACTCTTAAGTGTGCACTCTTTGATCTAGAGTTCTCTTCAAGTTCTTTCTTGGATGGTAAAATTGGTTTTCTAGAAACCACCTTGCCCTTAGACACTGCCCCACAGACACATACTGGGAATTCTGGTGGACAGGTACATGGGTTTTCATTTCTACGGAAGTTATTCTTCACAATGTGGTCCTCAAGGGACTGGAATGTGATGATGCATAGTCTTCCGTCTTCATTTAATAAATCAATCATTCCGTCTAAGCTATTCTCTAGAACCTTCAACTCACGATTCAGTTCTACACGAAGAGCCTGATAGGTTCTCTTGGCTGGATGTCCTCCAGTTTTACGAGCCTTGGCTGGAATGGCATGTTCAATAATGCGATTTAAGTCGCCAGCGGTCTCGATTGGCTTCTCTTCTCTCTCATCCACAATATGCTTTGCGATATTATGGGCGAATCGATCCTCGCCATAGTCGCGAATGATGCGATAGAGTTCCTCTCTGCTGTAGGAATTAACAATATCCTTTGCCGTCATAGGATTTCTCTGATCCATTCTCATATCCAGAGGTGCATCCTCCTGCATGTAGGAGAAGCCTCTCTCTGGTGTATCTAGTTGGAAGGAAGAGACACCAAGGTCTAGGACGATTCCATCCACCTTCTCAATTCCAAGCTTATGGATCTCCTCCACCATATTCTCGTAATTGGAATGAATCATGGTGACCTGATCCTTATAATCCTTCAGTCGCTCACTGGCTGCCTGAATAGCATCTGCATCCTGATCAAAGCAGATCATTCTGCCCTTAGGTCCTAAGTGCTTCAGGATCTCTAAGGAGTGGCCACCGCCACCAACTGTGCCATCTACATAGATGCCGTCTTCTTTGATATGTAATTCATCAATGGTCTCTTGCAGGAGAACCGAATAATGTTTAAATTCCATTTTCTATCTCCCTCTTAGATGCTAAGACCAAGAGACGCCATATGCTCAGCGATCTCATCCATATCGTCATCTTCGTATTCGTTATTAGCTTCCCAGCGATCCTTATCCCAGATCTCCACACGGTCTAAGACGCCAACAAGTACAACGTCTTTTTCTAGTTCTGCAAAGCTACGTAAGGTGGAAGGAATTAAAATACGACCCTGCTTGTCAAGTTCCATCTGGGCAGCACCTGCGAAGAAGAAACGAGAGAATTTACGGGCATCTTTTGTGGTAAGTGGTACTTCACGGAAGCGAGCCTCGAAGGCCTCCCACTCTTCCTGTGGATATACGAACAGGCATCCGTCTAGTCCCTTGGTGATTACGAAGTTCTCGCCCAGCTGCTCTCTAAGCTTTGCTGGAATAATCAGTCGTCCCTTCGGATCGATGGAATGACTGTACTCACCCATGAACATGTCAGATGCCCCCTTTCTATATATTCACCACTTTCAACCACTTGGTTCCACTTTCAACCACTTATAGGTACATAATACAGATATGTTCCCAGGGATGCAAGTATAGAAATCCAGTAAAATCAAGGCTTTGCGGATTGTGGAGGCTGGTGGGGGATTTTCCCAACACTATATCTTGTGGTGGTATCCAGTAGTTTCACGATATCTTGTATTAGTTAAAAATTTTTGTGTATAAAAAAATTGCCTGCGAAAACTTAAACAAATCTTCGCAAGCAATTTTGTGCTTTTTATATAGATTGTACAATCAGTAATTATTCTTTGGTGGTTTTCTCCACGTTCTGGCTGAGGATTTCCTCCCCTTCCTTCTCCGCTTTGATCCGTTCATCTGTACGGCGAATGACTTCATCCACTGTGAGAACACCGCCATCATCCGGCAGTTCCTCAGGGATTCCCTCTTCATCTCCTTCATTTGAGACCTGATCTACCCTCAGAGCCTCCGTCCCTTCATTAGAAGGATCTTTTTTATCCTCTTTTTCATCCTCTTTTGCATTCTTCTTAGATGAGGACTTCTTATTCGATCCACTCTTCTCCTTGGCTTCCTGCTTGGTTTTCTGTCCAGCATACTTACCAGCAATCTCCTCCTGCTCTCTTTCAGATAGGGGATGCTTCTTGGCATATGCCAGGCCAATTAGAATTGCAAGAACCCCTATCACAACCATCACTGCTGCAAGAAGCTGCGATACAGGCAATCCTGTACCAAAGAGAATTAACTGATCCGTACGCAGTCCCTCAATCCAGAAGCGCCCAGCGCCATAGGCAGCCAGATAGGTCCAGAACTGCTGGCCACGGAACTTAATATGCTTTCTCATAAGGAAGAGAATTAAGAACACACCCAAATTCCAAAGGGATTCATACAGGAAAGTTGGGTGTACAGAGATATAGCTTACCCCATCGATATTCTGTACATGGGACAACATCTCTGATGTAATACTCTCCGGCTGTCTCACTGCATCGATTGGAATCTGCATAGCAAAGAGATTATCTGTGTACTGACCAAAAGCCTCTCGGTTAAAGAAGTTTCCCCAGCGGCCTATGAGCTGTCCAATAGGAAGTCCTAGGATACAGGTATCTGCAATCTGTAGGAAGTTCATCTTCTTAATTCTAGAGATAATCCAAGCTGTTAAGATACCAGCCAAGACACCGCCATAGATTGCCAGGCCACCCTGTCTGATATTAAAGATGCTCAAGAGATCATCCTTATATGCATCCCAGGCGAAGGCCACATAATACAGTCTGGCACCAATTACGGAGAAAATAATGGTCCAGATTGCAATATCTAGATAACTATCCTCAGACTGGTTCGAGCGACGGGCCTCTCTTAGAATCATGCTGACACCAAGGATCATTCCAATAGCGATGATAATTCCATAAAAAGCAACCTCATAGCCCCATAGATTAATGCTCTGTCCCACATGATTCAGCACAATGTGGAGATGCGGGAATCGAATGGTATAACTCATAATTTCACCCCTCTATAGTACTTCTCATTTCCCTACATGTAGTTCATTGGTAATGAACATTGCATCACCAAAGCTGAAGAATCGATAGCCTTCCTTCACTGCCTCATTGTAAGCAGCCAGGATATGCTCTCTGCTAGCCAGCGCAGACACCAGCATAATCAGTGTAGACTTTGGTAGATGGAAGTTCGTAATCAGGCAATCAATCACCTTGAACTTATAACCAGGATAGATGAAGATATCTGTCCAGCCACTCTTCTCGCGAAGGGTTCCATCCTCTTCTGCTGCCGCCTCTAGGGTACGTGTAGATGTGGTACCAACAGCAATGACACGATTGCCAGACGCCTTGGCGGCATTGATCATGTCTGCAGCCTCCTGAGTGACCTTATAGTACTCGGTATGCATGTGATGCTCTAATACATTCTCCTCCTTTACAGGACGGAATGTTCCAAGTCCTACATGGAGCGTTACCTCTGCGATATTGACACCCATGTCACGGATTTCCTGCAGAAGTTCCTTTGTGAAATGTAAACCGGCCGTAGGTGCTGCTGCAGACCCTTCATGTTTTGCATAGACAGTTTGATAGCGATTTCTGTCCTTTAACTGATGGGTAATATAAGGAGGGAGTGGCATCTGACCAAGCTGGTCTAAGATTTCCTCGAAGATTCCATCGAAATCAAAGCGGATGATACGATCACCCTCTTCTACGATATCAATGACCTCAGCCTTTAAGAGACCATTACCAAAGGAAAGCTTCTGGCCGATTCTGGCATTCTTACCAGGCTTAACCAGAGTCTCCCAGGTATTATCTGACTTACGTGTAAGGAGAAGCACCTCCACCTTACCGCCGGTTCCTTCCTTCTCACCAATCAATCGAGCAGGGATAACCTTGGTATTATTAATAACTAAGCAGTCACCTGGCTTCAGGTAATCACAGATATCATAGAAGTGCTTATGCTCTAGCTCTCCAGTCTTCTTATCTAATACCATAAGACGGGAATCAGATCGATGCTCTAATGGATCCTGAGCGATCTGCTCCTCTGGCAGGTAGTAGTCGAAATCCTCTAAGGTCATAAATTCTTTATCTGACATATAAATCTTCCTTTACAGTATAAGTAGGGCCAACATCGTTGACCCTATCATTATACATAACTTTATAAATTGTTCGATTACAAAATCACTTTTGTTATGAATTAAGAACGCATGTTGACATCAATTGCAGATAGACCATTAATGATGCGATCCATTGCTTCATTGACATCGGTATCTGCTAAGTTCTTATCCTTCGCACGGAAGGTAAGGGAATATGCAACAGACTTATAGTCCGGATCAATTCCTGCACCTGCATATACATCGAAGAGCTCATAGGACTCTAAGTACTGTCCGCCCTCACGATCAAATACAGCCTCGATTTCTCCTACTTCCATATCCTTCTTTGTAAGAAGAGACAGGTCACGAGTGGATGCTGGGAAGTTGGTAATCGGAGTGTACTTACGATCGAAGGATGCCTGCTCTACAACCTGAGGCATATCGATAACTGCAATGTAGGTACGCTCACCCAGATTGTAGTTATCACGAACCAGTGGATGTACCTCACCGATGAAGCCGAGCACCTTACCATTGTAGATGATATTTGCCTGACGGCCTGGATGCAGATATGGTCTACCAGCATTGGCATCATAGGACAGCTTCTCATTCATTCCCATGGTAGATAAAAGTTCTTCTACTACACCCTTCAGGTCGAAGAAGTCTTCCTTCTCATCATAGAATCCCAGTGTCAGAGTCATACGCTCATCTGGAAGCTCTGTCAGAGGCAGTGCCTTTGGCAGATAGATATTTGCCATCTCATAGAGATGTACATTCTTATTTCTACGATTTGCATTGGTTGCTAAGGAGGTCAGCATTCCATTTAAGGACATGGTACGCATAATACTGAAGTCCTCACCCAGAGGATTTGCAATGGTAATTGCATTTCTCTCAGGGGCATCCGCTGCAAGTAGTAACTTATCAAATACCTTAGGGCTCTCGAAGGAGTAGGTCATTGCCTGAGAGTATCCAGCGAACTGTGCTACTTCTCTTGTCTTCGCTTCGATTCTCTTCTTATAGGAAAGCTTACCTGCAGTAGAGGTTCCCTTTGGAAGAGTTGTAGGAATCTTATCATAGCCATAGAAACGAGCAACTTCCTCTGCCATATCAGCATAGGTAATGAGATCCTGTCTCCAGGAAGGAATAACCATCTCATTTGTCGCCTCATCATATACCAGATCAATAGCCTTGAAGTACTGAAGCTGAGTCTCACGATCCACGTCTGTACCAAGTAATGCATTGTAACGATCTGGTTCGAAAGGAATACGAAGGCCCTCTCTCTTATGAGGATAGATATCTACTGCACCACCAACAACGGTACCAGCGCCTAATTCCTCAACCAATGCACAGGCTCTGTTCATTGCCTCCATTGCATTGTTTGGATCTAAGCCCTTCTCGAAGATTCCAGAAGCATCTGTACGAAGACCTATACGCTTAGAGGACAGACGGATATTGGTTCCATCGAAGCAAGCTGCCTCAAATACCATAGTCTTTACATGATCGGTAATCATGGAGTTCTCACCTCCCATGATACCAGCGATGCCTACCTGCTTTTCGCCGTCACAGATCATCAGTGTATCATGGTCTACATTTCTCTCCTGACCATCTAATGTGGTGAATACATCGCCGTCAGAAGCACGCTTCACAGACAGCTTATGGCCTGCGATGGTGTCTAGATCATAGGCATGCATTGGCTGGCCATACTCCAGCATAACGTAGTTGGTGATATCCACCAGATTATTGATTGGGCGAATACCCTGGGAACGAAGGCGCTTCTGCATCCAAGCTGGGGATGGAGCAATCTTCACATCCTTCACAACACGAGCGGTATAGCGGCTGCACAGATCATCATCTACAATCTCTGCAGAGATATAATTATTCACATCATCGCTGTCACCTGTTGCTGGAACATAAGGGAACTTCTTATCCAGATGGAAAGTGGCTGCTGCCTCTCTTGCAAGTCCAAGGATGGAGAAGCAGTCTACACGGTTACTTGTAATCTCGTACTCAATGGCTGTGTCATGAAGTCCAAGCGCCTCGATGGCATCATCTCCAGGCTGTACGCCAGACTCTGGTGCGAAGATATAGAGACCAGACTCAGGTGCCTCTGGGAAGAGATCTCTACTGGATCCCAATTCTTCGATGGAGCACATCATACCATTAGAAGGCACGCCGCGAAGCTTACCAGCCTTAATCTTAATGCCGCCCTCGGTCCTGGTGCCATCGTGGCCACCTGCAACACGGCCGCCATCTAATACAACAGGTACCAGTGCGCCCTCTTGGGCATTTGGTGCACCTGTAACAATCTGAATGGTACCAGATCCCACATTGACCTGGCAGACTACTAACTTGTCTGCATCTGGATGCTTCTCAATCTTCTCGATACGGCCTACGACAATCTTATCTAAGTCGCGGTCGAATTCCTCGAAAAATTCTACCTTCGAACCTGACATTGTCATCGCATCCATATATTCCTGTGGTGTACAGGTTAAGCCTGGTACCAGGTCCTTAATCCACTGTAATGAAGTTCTCATTTTTATTCTCCTTGTATGTGTAATAAATGGCTACTTCTTCATTCGTTGGCAGCTGCAATGTTCTGCTGGCATTGTGCAAGCACATGCAGCAGAACCATTGCATCTGCCTTATCGTTAAAACTGATCAATAAATCTAATATCGTTCTCGTAGAGTAGTCTCATGTCATCAATCTCATCCTTTAAGAGGGTGATACGCTCTAGACCGATACCGAAGGCAAAGCCTGAATAAACTTCAGGATCAATGCCAGACATCTTCAATACTCTAGGATGCACCATTCCACAGCCAAGGATCTCAATCCAGCCTTCACCCTTACAGAAGCGACAGCCCTTACCGCCACACTTGAAGCAGGAGACATCCATCTCAGCAGATGGCTCAGTGAATGGGAAGTGATGAGGACGGAACTTGACCTTCGTATCCTTACCGAAAAGCTCCTGTACGAACTGCTGCAGCGTTCCCTTCAGATCTGCCATGGTGATTCCCTTGTCGATAACCATACCCTCAATCTGGTGGAAGGAAGGTGAATGAGTCGCATCCACTTCATCTGCACGGAATACACGACCAGGTGCGATCATACGAATTGGCAGATTACCCTTCTCCATCTCACGAACCTGTACTGGAGAGGTCTGGGTACGAAGGAGGATATCCTTTGTAATATAGAAGGTATCCTGTTCATCCTTCGCTGGATGATTTGCTGGGATATTCAGCGCTTCGAAGTTATAGTAATCCTTCTCCACCTCTGGACCCTCTACAACAGAGAAGCCCATACCAGTAAAGATTCTTTCAACCTCTTCAAGAGTGGTTGTATTTGGATGTGCCTTGCCAATCTTATGCTTTCTTGCAGGCAGGGTGACATCGATCTTCTCAAAGGACAGTTTCTGCTTCATAGCCTCAGCTTCCATTGCCTTTTTCGCCTCTTCCAGCTTCTCTTCTATAGCCTGACGTGCAGTATTGACCAGTTGTCCAAACTTTGGACGATCTTCCGGTGCTACATCCTTCATGCCGTTCATGATCTGCTTTAATTCACCCTTCTTACCCAGAACAGATATACGGATCTGATTCAGTGCATCTAAGTCCTTCGCCTCCTGGATCTGGGCAATCGCCTTCTCGCGAATCTCCTGCAACTTGTCGTTCATCTTCTACTCTCCTTCTAACAAAAACGCAAAAAAATAAGAACCCGTTCCTACTTCGCGCACTACCGCAAAGGGACGACTTCTTAATGAATCCGCGTTACCACCCTAATTCCTGCTTACTCACATATTATATAGAAGAAACAGGCACTTCATTGGTACTTGACGTGTACAACCCGTCATACCCTACCCAGTTCATCCATTTCCCTCGGAAATGTAAACCAACCTTCAGGTATGCTGCTCCCGCATGAACTTCGCTGTATCCGTGAGTACTCTCAGCTGGTCTTATATACTCTCTCTGTCTTCTAAATCATCTCCATCATAAAGATAACTGAGGCTACAGTTTACTATGTGCGATCAAAGCATTTCATAATTCATTTGAAATAGCCCCGAAATGACGTGCCTATGCGTTTGACTCCTAGCCAAGGCCAGGTGGGTGTCCGCAACGAATCTTCTGTCTTCCACGACGAGAGGCCTGACATCCAATTCGAAATATAAGATTCCCGTTTAAAGTAATTGTAGGTTCAAAATTACATAGGTGAAATCGTTCATTTCAGGTTACATGCATTATAACAGTATTCCTAGGAGAATTCCACCCCATGAAAAAAAGTTTTCCTTAGAATCACCCAACGATTTTATTGTTTTGAATAATCTGTCATTAAATTATTCATTCTTTTTCACTTTAACGTGTGCAATTTTCATCTTATCTTGTAAATATCAGCCTATAATGTTACTATATATACTAGTTCAAACGCCACTGTTTGATTTGCATGAAGGGCTTTTTAATTATGCATAAGGGGAGTTCGAATCCTGCATTTTATACATACAATTCAGATACAATTGCAGTTTCATTCCCCATCATCCTGCAACTGCAGTAGCTCACAGGCTTATAGGAAAAAGATTTTGATTACGGGAGAGAGAAAATGGCAGAGGAAAAAAGAGCATGGAATGAAGTTACGCCAGAGATTGAGCGTCTAGCAGAGGAGACCTATACCGCTTCTCATGTAGAGCCAAGTCTCTATGAAGAATATAATGTGCAAAGAGGACTCCGTGATCAAAATGGTAAGGGTGTCCTCGTTGGTATCACCAATATATCCGAAGTGAATGCCAAGAGAGAGATTGATGGCAAGTCCATCCCTATTCCAGGCGAGTTATTCTACCGCGGTTATAATGTGAAGGATATCGTCAGGGGACTTGCGCCAGACAATCATTTTGGATTCGAGGAATGTACCTATCTCTTACTATTCGGAAAGCTGCCAAATCAGGCAGAGCTTAGAGAGTTCGTTCGCTTACTATCAAGTTATCGCTCTCTCCCTCCGAATTTCGTTCGTGATGTCATTATGAAAAAGCCAGCAGAGAATATGATGAATTCTCTGGCTCGTTCCGTACTGACCCTCTACTCCTATGACAAGAATGCAGAGGACACTTCCATACCCAATGTACTGCGTCAGTGTATGCAGTTAATTGCAATGTTTCCAATTCTGTCCGTCTATGGTTACCAGGCATATCGCCACTACTATAATGACGACAGCTTAATCATCCATCGTCCAAAGCCAGAATATTCTACTTCTGAGAATATCCTCCACTGCTTACGTGACGATAATAAGTTCAGCCCCCTTGAAGCCAAGCTTTTAGATGTATCCTTAATCCTCCATATGGAGCACGGTGGTGGTAATAACTCCACCTTCACAACCCATCTGGTATCCTCTTCTATGACAGATACCTATTCTGTTATCGCTGCTGCTCTAGGCTCCTTAAAGGGACCTAGACATGGTGGTGCGAACCTGAAGGTTGTGAATATGTTTGCAGATATGAAGAAGCACATCACCGATTGGACCGACGAGGACCAGATCAGTGATTACCTCAGAAAGCTCCTCCATAAGGAAGCCTTCGATAAGAAGGGTCTGATCTACGGTATGGGACATGCAGTCTATTCTCTGTCCGATCCGAGAGCTCAGGTCTTCCGTTCCTATGTAGAACAGTTATCTGAGGAAAAGGGCTATCAGAAGGAATTTGAGCTCTACGCAATGGTAGAAAAGCTTGCACCAAAAATCATCGCTGAGGAGCGTAAAATCTATAAGGGCGTTTGTCCTAATGTAGACTTCTTCTCTGGCTTTGCTTATCAGATGCTGAATCTTCCTATGGAGCTCTATACTCCAATCTTCGCCATCGCTCGTATCGCAGGCTGGAGTGCTCACCGCTTAGAGGAACTCTGCCATGGAGATAAGATTATGCGTCCAGCATATATGACGGTTCTCCCTCACCAGGAATACATTCCACTTTCTGAGCGATAAGACGAGGTGATGGGGCGATATAGATGAAAACCATGTAAGCCAAACCATAGCAGTGAAACTATATGGGAAACAAAAACAAAGGCAAAAAGGGAACCTCAAATTTGTGGTTCCCTTCTCTTATCTAAAGTCTAAAGCATTTTCTGAAAAAGAATTATCTCCCAATCGTATTGCATCAAGCTCATCATCAATCTTTACTTCAAGAACTTGCCCTTCAGCTTCTTACTCTCAGCAGTAAACCAAGACCATGCCAAAAGGAATGCCATCAGGGCGATGATTCCAATATACTCCAGCTCTCCTGTTACCTTAAAAAAGGTGGCCAAAAATGCGATGGTACCAGTCACCATACAGATAATTGAAAAGATCATAGCCTTGGGATAAAGGGCCTCAGCAAACTGACCTTCCTGTCCCTTCTTAATCCGGTTCATATCCTCTGCATTCAAAAAGAGATCTGGAATCTCCTTGGTTTTCTTCATCTGTGCGGCAGCAACGAAGATCACCACGCTTAATCCAACAATCACAATATTAAAGATCATAAGTACTAGTCTTGCATCCATTTCGAAACTCCTCTCAATAAGCCCCATTATACTGTTTTCCACTCTGACCGTCAAAATCTGAAATCATTCTAAAAACAATAGACAATATGTTTGAATTAAGGCATGCATTGTTGTAATATGAAGTTGAGTTGTTTTACACAAGAGAGGCAGTTTTATGGGTACAAATAATATTAAAATCTTAATCTGTGATGACTCTATTTTAGCTCGTAAGCAGTTAGCAGATGTCATCAAAAAATTTAATGACAAGGTTGACATCATCCAGGGACGTAATGGTGCCGAGGCCGTAGACCTCTACAAGTCCAACTCTCCTGTCCTCGTTTTCCTAGACATTGTCATGCCTGAGAAGGACGGAATCCAAGCCGTTCGTGAAATCATGGAAGATGACGAAGATGCCAACATCATCATCGTATCCTCTGTTGGTACACAGAACCAGTTAAAGGCAGCCATTGAGGCTGGTGCAAGAGATTTTATTCAGAAGCCTTTTTCTGAGCAGAGTATCGAGAAGATTCTGAAGTTCTATTTGTAAAGGAATTACACTATGTACGCACAATTTTTTGGCAGTTACCTCTTAAGCCGTGGTGTTATTACAACAACCCAGCTTACAGATGCAATTACAAAATTAACAGAAGCCAAAATTAAACTAGGAACCCTTGCAATCCATCAGGGATTAATGACGGCCTCTGAAGTAGACGAGGTATGCTACCTCCAGACCAGAGAGGATAAGAAGTTCGGTGAGATTGCCATCGAAAGAGACTATCTTACCAGTGAACAGGTGGATCAGCTTCTAGAATCACAGAATCCAGATTATCTCCTTTTAGGTCAGAATCTCGTAGATTCCGGAGCTATTTCCAATTCCGACTTAGAGGGGCTCTTCCTAGACTACCAGTCTGATACAGATATTGAGGACTTTAGTTTTGAAAGTCAGGAACAGACCGAGCAGCTCATTCGTAAGTTCTTCTTGATTGCAGATCATCCTTTGGATAAGCATGGTCTCATGTATATGACCCTGCTTTTCAATAATTTGATCCGCTTCATTGGTGATGACTTCACTCCAATGGCTCCAGCCATTGTAGATGAATATCCAACAGAGTTCTGTGTCAGCCAGAAGATTACTGGTCCTCTACAGTGCATCTCTCGAGTAGATATGCCAGAGGAAGTTGCTCTCCGCTTCGCATCTCGTTATGCCAAGATGGACTTCTCTGAGTTCGATGAATATGTGAAGGCTTCTGTGGAGGATTTCCTGAATCTCCATAATGGTCTCTACAGCGTCAATATGTCCAATGAATTCACAATGGAATTGACCCTGACTCCTCCAGAGTCACTGTCCTACGATGTCCTGCCCATTGAGCCAGACACCATTGTTATTCCAGTGATTTATCCATTTGGCACGTTGCACCTAATCCTAACACTCTAATTCTTAGAGAATATGATCGAAAACAATCCCAGGCATTCGCTTTCGAATACCTGGGATTTATTATATTATTAGTTAATAAAGTATCCATTTTCCATGGTATATACATGATCACACAGAATTTTAATATCATCAGCATTATGACTTGCCAGCAAAATCAGTTTTCCCTTTTTCTTTTCATCTAAAATCAACTTTCTAATATCCTCTACTCCCTTTCGATCAAGGCCATTCATTGGTTCATCAAAAATTAATAGGTCTTGATTTTCCATCAGAACTTGCGCAATGGCTAATCTTTGTTTCATCCCTAGAGAATACTTTGAAACAGGCTTTTTAACACTAGGGTTTAATCCTACTTTTTCCATGATGCGATTAATATACAATAAGTCCTTTTTATGATTAAGCTCATATAAATATGATAGATTTTTTCTTCCAGAATACCTTTCATTAAAAGCTGGATTTTCTATCGAGAAAGCCGTACATCGAGGCATATCCTCGCCAATACCAACTTCCTCATTATTAATTTTTATAGTACCTTTATCCACCTTATACAGTCCAAGAATACATTTAAAAAGAACTGTTTTTCCACATCCATTATGACCAGTAAAGCCAATAATCTGTCCTGATTCTCCTTGAAAAGAGATATCCTTAAGCGCTCTATCTCTTTTAAAAAATTTGCTTACATGATTCACTTCTAATACAAGCCCCATTATCTCCTCCTTCGATTATTTTCTTGAATCGTTCTACACCGTTGTTCGGCAGACAAGTAAAATAAGATACATGCCAAAGTCAAAAACAGAGCTATATATTTCTCCCCAGGGTTTCCAGGATATCTAATTGAATATCTTTTTATATCTCTAAACCAACAATACGGCGAGAAGAAAAGAAGTGTACCGGATACTTTCTGAGATAAACCAATCAGCATCCCAGCACTAGCAATCAATATCCCCAAGAAATTCCGTATTTGTGAAAAATATAATACCACAAAACTTGTGAATATGAGGATACCAAAGAAAAAAAGGATAAACTTTAAATTAGACAAAAAAACCGATTCATTTTGTACAATTGATGCCGGTATGGTAAGTGAGCTTCCAACCGACTTACAATAACTTTCCTCTGATAATTTTATCCATCCATCTGACCATTTCATATTAAATTGCAATACAGGAAAAAGAAGCAATACTTCTATCACATAAAGCGTAAGTATATACATAATCGAAATGACAATTAGGCAAACACCTTGCAATCGAATCCATTTTCTCGTTCCTATTCTAGCAATGACATAACAATTCCTTTTCCTATCAAGCGGATAAATTGATATTAAAAAAAGAAAAATTGCAATAAAAACAAGCATAAAATAAGAACTGTTAAATAAAAGTGGTAGTCCCCAGGGTGTCAATTTCATCTCATCTCGAATACAGGCATTTCTAATCTCTCGTAAAAAAACATCCATGCCGCCAATCAATAATAAAAGTCCGCTAAACATTCTCCAGGAAATAAAAAATTCTACCAAATTTTGAAAAATGCACTTATAAAGTCTAGTCATGAATCCACACCCTCCATCTGATCAAAAGTTCTGCAATCATACATAGAACAAAAAGAGAAACAGCCGTGAATGCATATGACATCAGAATATGATATATTCGTCCTCCACTTAATAAATTATTATCAATAAAAAGTTTTAAGTACGGAAAACGGTCACCTAAATAAAATGTGCATAAATAAAAAATAGTAATTGGAAGGGTGAAAACAACAGACAATTTAGGAATTAGGATTGATAGGACAGCTGCAAAAGCTGAAATAATCCCTACGAGTAAGGCCATATGAAGTATGGTAAAAGTAAAATATAAAATTATATGATCTGAGTCTAAAAGATTCGAATAAATTACGGAAAAAACAATTTTACTTTCCTCACCTGTAAAGCCAAACAAAATCCCATATCCTGTAATGAATAAAGCACTTCCAGCCCAATAGCTCAAGCAAGTTAGCAAAAATACAGCTATTACCTTTTGACATACATATTCTCTCGGTGACATGCGTTGGATCATATTTCTAATATTGAAGTGAACTATGTCATCATAGAATAAAAACACCGATGAAAAAGAGGCTGCCAAAAAACTCGTATAGAACAAAGCTTTGCTTTGCATATATGTGTATTCATATACAGCACAAGGACGGTAATTTCCACATACAGAAAGTGTTAAGCATAAAGTAAATGCAACGAGCAAAATACCAATTCCCCAAAAAGGAGATAAAATATTTTGCACCAATTCTATACGGATAAACCTAATTCTTTTCATAACTCCTTTAATCACGTCACAATTTCTCCTGTGCAAGCATTAATATTCATCGAGTAAGAAGCTTTTTGTCCCAAATCTGTACATTCAAAACAAATACTCCACACCGGTTCAAGTTCTTTATGCTCTCCCCTATTCTGTACAACACTAACCAAAGTCATACTTTTCACTGTTGCAGATTCATAATGCTTCGCCTCTATATCTGATACAATTTTTTCCTTTACCAAATGAAATGGATAGAAATTTTTCTGTGAATTACTAAATTTAATCTTATATAATCCTGTTGCATATACATCCACAACTTCCATTGTATCCATATAAGAAGCAACTGCAGGCATTGCCAATAAATCCCCACTCAACATATTATTTTCAGGTATGATAGGAGTTCCATTTGCTGTTTGATATATTTTACAATAATATCCATTATCACTTGGCGTCCATGAATAGTTTAAATCAGATAAACTCCCATCGGGCTCCAGCACTTTTGCCTCATCCCTCATTATCCGATAATCCAAAGCATAGGTCCGCATTTGAAATGCAGAACTTGCACCACAATATTCAAGAAATTTTTTCATCCGATCCTGACATGTTTGAAGTGTAACACCTTCAATTTCTTGATTTTCCGGATATTTAGATAGATTATTAATCATTTCATCTTCAAGAGAAAAAAGGTTAGGATCATCATGAACTGATGCACTATATATCTCATATTTCTTACTTGACATAGAAGAAAACAAGCCAGATTTTAAATAGAATAAAGAAGCCCCATCTTTTCCTTGTAGTTCGATCATATCTTTATCCTGATTCGACTTGTTCTCAACGAATTCATAATCTTTAAACAAATCTGACGTTAATCCCCGAACATCGATTTTTGCATCATTAACCTCTGCTGATCGATACCCTCTTTTACGAATTTGAGTTGGCACTACGACAGACGCGTCAAACTGTACAGATTGAATCTTCTCATGAAGAAATTCAGGAATATTATTAGGATTCTCATAATTATTATTTACTTTTTCCTCATCATAAAACAAATTCCCATATAGATTTTGACGATTCATAAATGCTATAACTAGTCCCACAATAGATAAAACTATTCCAATTTTCCGTAATTCAGTACTTAATTTCTTCACGGAGTCCATCTCCCATATACTTGCAGGTTCGTACGTAAATTGTATTCCGAATCTTGTGCGAATAGATAATATACTCTCTTAGGGCCAGAATAAATATAATATGGAGATTTTGCGCGACCGATATTATTAACGCTCCACGGAACATCAATGCTCCGCTGTTCTCCATTTGTATAAGACGCTGCGTATGCCGTTCCTCTTCCTCTTGCTGAAACTAGAGTAATATATGCATTTTGCTCAGAATCAGCTTTTCTTGCATAGCTACTATTACTACCACCCCCATCCATGTACACAACGAAATCAAATGCCTTTGTTTCAGCAACAGCAACCATACTGGTTGACATCAGAAAAATAAAAAACAATAAAACAAAACATCTTTTCATAAATAACTCCCCTTTCTGTATATAAATCATTAAGAACTGATTTCATTCTATCACATTATTTTTTCTTTTGTATCCAACTGTGATAAAAGGTAGAATATCGTGATAAGTTGTGTTATATTCAGCATGTATTGATTTGTACACAGGGGAGAAAAGGGAGTAAAGATATGAAAATAAACATTGCTGTACTATCTAAAAATTCAGGATTTTGCCAATTCGTTAATAAAACTATAACGGATTTTAATTTTAAAACTAATTCTGATCTTCGTATTTCTATTTTTCATACAATTACAGACATAAAATTTAAGCAAACTTCTATAAATTCATTTCAAATCATCATGTTAGATTTATCAGAATGTAATACCGAACATTTACACCTCTTACTTAATTTCGCCAATCAAACAAGGCATACTTTTTTCCCAATTTCCTTTATATGTTTTTCTTATGACATTACTTCTTTACTATATTTCCAAGAAGTGCATCCTTTTGAATGTTTCTTGGCGCCTTATAAAAGTAATAAATTACAACGTTCCCTACAAGATTACATACAAATCGTTGAGAGAAATCACATGTATATCAATTCTATTGAGCAAAACGGTGCGCATGAATGTATATCACCAGTATCCATTACAATGATTGAAACAGTAAATGCAAGGAAAAGAGAACTGATATTTTATACAGTAGACCAAAAATATCATCATCTAAAGGGGTATCTATCAGATTGGGAACCCAAGCTAAGATTCTACGCCTTCTTAAGAGCTAATAGAAATCAGCTTATCAATGTTAATTTCATCAAATATTTTGACAGCCAGAATGCTTATATGTTGAACGGAAAGCTCATTCCTCTTAGCCGTACAGCTCAGAAATTACTTCATTGCGATAATAATCTTATTCAAGTACAAAAAATTTCAAATGTAAAATCATGACCACCCGTCCAACGGGTGGTTTGCTCGCCCCTATAAGGGGCTATTACCGGCCAGCGCCTAAAGACGCTGGCTTTCACTTTGTTCAAGCCTTTATCGCCTTTGACTCGTCGCAGCCCTTAAAAGGGCGCTTGTAATACCGGCTACCCCTTGAAGGGGTCCTCATACTCTTT
>Ga0256405_10002246_pt1 | contig 45758 bp, 34 predicted proteins | sample RumenRJG_02DNA_FD_189096 | JGI IMG/M metagenome (GOLD analysis project Ga0256405, IMG submission 189096) | Bovine rumen microbial communities from Lethbridge, Alberta, Canada - RJG_02 | ecosystem: Host-associated > Mammals > Digestive system > Stomach > Rumen | place: Canada: Alberta... | reverse complement strand
ATAGAGTTTGATTCGATGCCGCTGAAAGTGCAAGCAGCGTTTTGGCGCGGATTGCTCATACGTTCGCCGCTTGCACCGAAAGTGGCGGCAATCACCTATTCGGGAAGCAAGTCGCTTCATGGTCTGCTACACGTTGGATGCGACGCGCTATCAGACTGGCAGATCGTGTGCAGGCAGTTGCGCGGACTATTCGCCGCCAACCCCGACCCCGCTTTCAGGGCAGACGAACAGGCGATGCGACCGCGAACGGGCACGCGCTTGCCGGGCGTCCGCAGACTCAACAACGGCAAGCATCAATCGCTTTTGTATCTCAATCCAGAAGCCGTGTCGCCTCGGACAGGGAAATCCGCCCGTCCATGCGATTACGTACCCCTTCCGCCTATGATGCCGCCTGGCGACGCCCCACTTGACGAGATTCTCGCCGCCTTTGAAGTTATGGAGGCCTGGGAGTCACGGTTCCTCCCTGGGCCTTTCAAATAGCAGGGCGCGGGAAGGAGCAGGTCCCCAAAAGACACTTTCTTTCCGACTGCAAAAATTTTTATCTGTTGCTATGATAAAATAACCACCCAATATTGTTAGTTACCTCGTCGCTACCCGACGCTCCCCCTGCGAACCCTCGCATCAGTGCCCGCAACGTTGCCGCGTGTCGGGTTTTCTCGTTTAGGCGGGCAACCATGCCTCCCGACCGCTGAAGCCCGACACGGGCCGACGTCGCGCCACGTTCGTGATGCGCCCGGCGACGCCTCGACCCACACCCTCGAAGAACAGGCAGAAGCTCATCCCCTCAACTCATCCTTCAAGTCCAAGCAATTTCGAAATCGGGACAATTGCATCAAAATATCCGTCAGCTTCGACGATTGGTGCCAAATGCCCGTCGTAAACGAGCGCCGTGCGGACAGACACGTTCGGTCTTGTCTTGAGGCAGCGCACCTTTGCATCGACCTCTTCGATGATGTCGCGTCCTATCTCGTTCTTTCGCTTTATTTCAACTATGTAGGAAGTTCGCCGCGACTGGATCAAAATCTCATATTCCGACATGGAAGCGCAACAACAAAATAGCACCATTTTTCGATTCTAAAAATTGGTGCTATTTTTCACTTCTGCACCATTCTGCCATTGCAAAGCCAGACCGACATTCCACTATTTTGCTGTCGCCATGTTGGTTCTTCCCTGCCTGGACAAAGGAGCGTTTTACAATGGTTCCGAGGGCGGTGCCCCCATTTTTGTCAGATTTCGCCGCGCCTGTCTCAGCGCCCGACCGGAAACAGCCGCTCCGCGGGGTTTCGACCCGATTCAGAGGTCATTCAACGGGTTGAGATCGCGGGAAGCCCTGTAAAACGCGCGTTCCGTGACCCTTAATTCTACTTCGCCATGACAACGTCGTCGCAGACTACGCCTTCGCGGGAATCGGATGTGCCGGGTGCGAGGGCGAAAGTGGCGTTGTCGAGCGCCAGACCGTCCACATGGCGGAGGTAGAGACCGTAGGCGGGAAGAATTGTGCCGAACATATGCGGATCGGGATAGCTGCCCGCGACCTCGGGAACGAGTAGCGTCCGCGCAGCCGCCGTGTCGCCTCCGCCCCGGCAGACGATATGGACGTTGTGGAGCGCAATGTCCTTCACGCGGCAGCCATCTACGCCGGTTATGGAACTCGCCACGCTCGAACACGCCTCGCCAGAGACGTTCTCCAAGAGGATGTTCCTGAAAACGCGCTTGTCGGACGGCGGCGTTCCGCATGCCCTTCCGCTCCGCGTCCCGGCGCGGACGAACAGCGGCACGCACGCGCCCTTCACCGAGATACGCCGGAACGTCACGTTCTCGACAACTCCTCCGTCGACATTACCGACGGCAATGCCTGCGCCAGCCGCGAACTCCTCCTCGCCAAGCCCCGGGAACTCGCGCGCCCTGTCCGCGTTCGCGAAGCGCCAGCGGTCGCGTCCAAAGCGGCGGTCGCGGAAGTCGCGGCGCGGCCCCTCGGTGCGGCAGTCGATGAAGAGGATGTCGCGCATCGTCCCGTGGCTGGCCGTCCCGAGCTTGAGCGCGCTGCAGCACGACCGCGCGACGACGTTGGTGACAAGCACATTCTCGACGGTGAAACCGGGGTTGTTCGATTTGATGCACACCGCATCGTCGCCAGAATCGATGTCGCAGTCGGCGATGACGACGTTCCGCGCCTCAACGTCGATTCCGTCGTTGTTCTCGTTCGCGTGGCTGTCGATTTTCAGCCGCCGCACGTCAACCCCATCGCAGCACTTGAACACGACGCCCCAGCAGGCGGAGTCGCGCAGGGTGAAGTCCGAAAGCCGCACATCGCGGCAGTCCGCGAAGAACACGCCGCGCGGACGAGCCCCCTCCTGGTTCCCTCCCGCGCCCTCGGGGTGGGGCCACGCCGAGCCGTTGCCGAATATCTCACCCTCCCCGGTTATTGCAACGTTCGTGACGCCGATTGCGGAAACTACCGCGCTCCACGTTCCCTCGGAATACGGAAGCGCCGTGACACGGTAGTTCTCAATCCCGACCGCGCCCTCCAGCACCGCGCCCTTTTCAAGATGCAGTTCGACGTTGCTCTTCAAGTCAATCTGCCCCACGACATGCCGTCCGGACGGAACAACAACCCTTCCGCCGCCTCGCTCCGCCGCTAAATCTATCTCACGCTGGATTGCATGGCTGCACCCCAGAGCCTTGTCGGCAAAGTCGAGCATCCAGAGCCAGTCGTAGCCCGAAAGCCCGTGCTGACCACCACGGCGGACATAGCCGAAAGAGGCGCCAATGCGCGACCTGTCGTAGTTATCAGGAAAATCTCCCTTGGGCAGCCCTTCTTTCCCGAGGAACTCCCAGACCGGCGAGGCGGCGCAGCAGGAGAGCCATTCACCCTTCGCATCGAACCACCCCTGGTTGAAGCCCTCGACGAGCAGCGCACGCGGCGCAATTGCCGCGACGAGGAGATGCTGGTCGAACTTCATCGCCTGCTCGTTGTCGATGTACTTCGTATATGCCTTGCAGTACCAGTGCGGGAAACTCGCCATTTCCGTGGACACGTTCTCGCCGAAATCGCGCTTCGCAAGCGGCACTCCGCCGCCGCCCGTCTGGTTGGGGACGCACACAGCGAAACGCTCGTCACGCGCTGCGGCGAGAAGCGCCGCTTTACCAAGCCGCGAAGAGCCCGTTGCGACGCACTTCCTGGCGTCGATCTCGGGAATCGTCTCCACGAGGTCGAGTCCGCGCGAAAGCGCCCACGCCCATGCGCCGAGCGCGGTCGTGTTGTCAGTACGCGATTCGTCGCGCTTACCCCACAGCTCAAAGACGTGTGTGTATGCAAGTTCCTCGGGGTCGCCCTTCTTCACCTCGACGTCAGGCGACACCTGCGCATAGCATGCGGTGAGAAACGCGTATCCGCGCGAGACGATGAACTCCGCCGGGACGGTCGTGCGCAGCTGCGAGCGCCTTAAAGTTCCGCGATTCGATTCCTTCGGACCATGGTCGCCGGAATCGCCGGAGGCGCGGAACCATCCACCCTCCGTGAGCGGAACCTCCTCGTCGTCCAGCACCGCATGGTTGCCCGGGAAGTTCAGCATGAGAACGACGGGAACCTTTTCGCGATTCTCGCAGACGATGCGGCCATCAGCCGTCTTCACCTTTTCGCCAGCTATCCTGTTCGGCAGCACCAGCAGCCAGTCGACGAACGGACCCGACTTGTCGGACTTGAACCACATCCTGTACTGACGGCGTATCGCGAGTCCGGCGAGAGTCGGGCCTTCCTCCCGAATCTCCGTGACGACCGCCTCGGGCGCGGGCGGCTCAACGCCGTACATCTCGCGGGCAAAGATTTCGAGAATCTCCTTCCGCCGCGCCGGCCATTCGGAGGCGTCCTTCAGCTTGCGCCCGTCAGCAAACGTGAGCGGATCCTCGAGCGTGTACGGCGCGACCTTCGCCTCGTCGTAGTTGGGCTCGCGCGCATCAGCATCCATCGCAAGCAAAGCTACGGCAACAGCTGCCATTTTCATCATCTTCATTTCCCCTCCACCTTCTCGAAATACGGAAGACGCGTGAGCGGCGCGGCAACTTCAATCGTCGCTGGACCGATGTAGATCTGGCCATCGTCAGAACGCCACTTGCCAGGCGGTAGGACGACTTTGCGCGACATTGCTCCCTTCTCCATCACTGGTGCGACGAGCAACTTGTCACCCATCATAAACTCGTCCTTGATGTTGGCATAGCCAAGACCCGGGAAGCAATACTCAAGGTTCCTCATCATTGGCTCGCCTGACTTCGCGGACTCCTTCGCAAGTCCCACAAAGCGCGGGGCAAACCGCTGGCGCAGTGCCACCACTTCACTGAAGATGCGCTGGTGCTCCGCATCAAGAACCCGCCACGGCGAGGCCGATATCTGCATCATCGGACAGAGCGCATGCACCTGAGCAGAGCGAATGAAAAGTTCGGGATCGAACGCCGCACCTGGCAGAAACGCCGTCCACTGACCACCGCCGATCATGTCGGGGCAGATGAACGGGCACCCGACAATCCCCGCCGCGAGCATGTCGGGCACTAGCCGACGGAGCGCGTCCCATTTGTGAGCCTTGTCGTGGAGACGCATGATGACTGGCTTACCGGCGAACCCGAATCCGTTTCTGTATTCGCTTCCTTTGTACTTGAGCGCAAAGTTTCCGTATAGCGCGCTCTGCGCGGCAGGCGACGCCGAAGGGTCGTGCGCAAAGGTCTTCGGCGATGAACCCTCGAGCCCGACGCAACCCGCGTAGAAATGGACGCCTCCGCCATCGAACTTGAATCCATCAGCGCCGTAGTCCTTCACCAACCGCTCCAGCTGCTCGTCGAACCACGCGACGGCGTTCGGATGAGTGAAGTCCAGGAGTGCGCTTGTGCCGTTCCACCAGTCGATTGACGCGACGGGGGGGCTGCCATACCATCCAGACTTCCTAGAAGACGACAGGAACCCGCCCTTAATCGGATAGCCATTGACATCGTCTGGATTCTTTCCCCACGCAATGCGGCGATATGATGGAGTATCCATAGAAACAAACGGACACATCCAGAGAAGCACCTTGAAGCCCATGGCGTGAAGTTTGTCCATCATCCCCTTCGGATCGCTGAAGCGGCGCATGTCAAAGTACCACTCGCCGTAGCCGTGCTGCCACGTGTCGTCGATCATGAAGATGCCCGGCGGAAGTCCGTGATCAAGCATCGACTTTGCATAGGCGAGAATGTCCTTCTCGTTCTGATGGTAGGTAAGCTCAATCCACGTGTTGTACTGCGGAGCGGAGAAGTAGAGCAGCTCCGGCTCTTCGCCCGTCGGCGGGAACCAAGTCTTCGAGCCGTAGCGATACGCCTCGCCGAGATTGCGCCCAGCGTCCTCCTTGAGAATGATTTCGCCCTTGTCGGACTCCAACGCAATTTCTCCGCCGGCGATCTTCACGTCGACCGGCTCTGCGCACCAAATCACCCGTCCCTTGTTGGAGCAGAGAAACGACAGCGACTGGTGCCCGTAGTTGCCCTTGCGCAAGTCGCATTTAAATTCCGTCTTCTCCGTAAACGGCATCTCCCGCCCGAATGCGTTGCATAGCCCCCACCATTTTTCGCCAGGTTGCATCTTCACTGAATGCGATTCCGCCCTCGCGAAGAGAGAAAATACCACTGCGCAAACCACCGCCACCACCAATCGCCCAATCAATTGCATCTCATCTCTAATTTTCCGCATTTTTCGCTCCTTTCGAATTCAGAATTTGCCCCCTTGTCGCCGTTCACGGGATTTGATACAATACCGACGAACCCCTTGATGGGTTGTTAACCGACCGCTGAGCCTCGGCGATGCGGTGCAGGGCTGGGCGCAAGTCCAGCCCTTGCCTTTTAAAGCAATATGAAGAAAAAGACTATCGTTTATATCGACGGATTCAACCTGTACTACGGAATGCTTCGCTTCACGCAGTACAAGTGGCTTGATGTGGTCGCATTTGCAAACGCCATTCTGCCTCGACCAGAAGAGCACGAGATATTGTCCGTCAAGTATTTCACCGCCCGTGTAAACTACGATCCTGCAGAGCCCACCGCGCAGATGCGGCAGTCGATCTACCTCTCCGCACTTACCGCAAGCCGACCTGAACTGGCAATCATCGAGGGCTACTACAAGCGCTTCCGCGCACGATATCCTTTTGCAAAGGAACCCTGCAAATCCTGCACGAAGGTCTCCGCCGCAACCGTGTGGAAAACCGAAGAGAAACGCTCCGATGTAAACATTGCGTCCCAGATGTTTATCGATCACATCGAAAACGACTTCGACTGCATCGTACTTGTATCCGGCGACACCGATCTCATCGCACCGCTCCACTATCTTAAGAAGCAGGCCGGGAAATCCGTCATCGTCTTCAACCCACATGAGCGTCCCAGCGAAGAACTGCGCGCCGTATCCACCTACTACAAGCACATTCCCCGCGACCTGCCGGCGAAATGCCAGCTTCCCGACATAATCCCAATCGGGACACATGGCCGCACGATCCACCGCCCTCCGGCTTGGTCGCCGCAATCTGTCACACAATAGGCTCATTTCGCGCTGTTCTTGCGGTGCCAGACTTCGTCGATCTGCCGCACCCACGGCTTCGGCGCAAGATTACCAAGACGGACATCTCGCTTTACGACGCCGACGGCATTCTCAATCTGCTCAAACTCCTTTCGGCACGCACCGAGCCAGATGTCCTCCATTTCTACATTTCGAACTGGCGCCTTGACATCACCAGTTATGTCAATTACATGATCAGCACAGTTCGCACGGATGTTGTGGATGTGGAGTCCGTCGATTTCTGTTCTTCTTAGCTCATAGTCGGGGAACTGCGCCCACTGAAACAGCCGGTCGGTCTTAATGCGCACCACGGCATTCATGATGTTGTCGGCCTCGATGTCCTCAAAGTAGATGTTCCTTACGAATCCGCCGCGCCGCCGATTCGTCTTGACGGAAAACAAATTGTGAACAGATGACTGCTCGCAGTGGTGCACCCAAACATTTTGTATCCCCCCCGAAAGCTCCGAGCCGATCCCAAGCAAGCTGTAACTTAAGGCGATTTCACAGTTTCTGACGACGACGTTTTCTGTCGGACGATTGAGCCGCCACGCGTCCTGATTGCGCCCGGCCTTAAGTACGATTCCATCATCGCCCTGGTTGAAGCGGCAGTTCTCGACAAGTACATTCCGCGTCATCTCGATGTCAATGCCGTCATTGTTGTGTCCATGCGCATACACATCGAGATTGCGGACAACGCAGTCTGCACTGTGATAGAGATGGATTGTCCAGAACGGCGACTCGCGGATGCGGAAGCCGTCAAGCAACACATTCTCGCAGCGGTTGAACTGGATGAGGTGCGGACGCACATTGGAGCCCTTGATCGCCGTAAGGTCGCGCGCGGACATGACGGCATTCGTCGAGCACCAGTGATAGAGCATTTCCGTCGCCTTCATGTGCTCCGTAGGACGCGGGAACCACGTTTTCCAGAAGTCCATGCGCGGCGCAATCGTTCCCTTCCCTGTGATGGCGACGTTCGTGGCACCGTAGGCGTAGAAGAGAGGTGAGTAGTTGAGGCATTCAACACCCTCCCACGACGTGCGCACAACGGGCAGGTAGTCCGCCGGATCGTCGGTGAACTCCAGCGTCGCGCCATCGGCAAGATGGAGATTGCAGTTGTTGCGGAAATGCACCGCGCCCGTGAGCCATGTGCCCTTCGGCACAACGACGCGTCCGCCGCCTGCTGCTTCGCACGTCGCCATCGCCTTGGCAAACGCCTCAGTCGACTTCACTCCCTCCTTCGCGCCGAAGTCGGCAATGGAGAAGTCCCGCTCGGCAAACTGCGGCACGGCAATCGCCGGCATCTCGAACGGCGCATCCGGGAACGCAACCACCTCGGCACTTCTATGCTTGTTCGTCTGGGAAGACTTGAAATCATCAGCAAGCCATTTGTCTAGTCTGCTCCTGATATCCTTAAATACGGCGTGACCTTGGCCAAGCCCGATTATGATTTCCTTATCCTTCGACGGCATGACATTAAAAGCGCTAAAGCCTGCCATCGGCGGACAAACCGTATCGGCGGAACCGACATTTACGCGAATCGGAATCTTGATGTTGCGGGCAAAATTCACGCCGCAGAAATATGGAGCATTCGCCTCCGCTGCCGCTCTGTTCTCGTCCAGCTGCCCTTCAACGAGACGCGGCCATCCGCTCTCGCGTCCGCCGCAACGAAACCCAAGCAGATCCGTGAGCGCCGGCACATACACGGTAGCGCGGGTAAAGTTCGAGTTGAGCCCGCACAGCCACAATCCAAAGCCGCCGCCTTGGCTCGTCCCACTGTACCGGAATCGCGTCCTGTCAACTTCGGGACGGGCGGCAATCCAGTCAACCGCACGGTTCATGGCGAGCAAAACGCCATAGTAGAAATAATCCTCCCTGCTTGATGCGATTCCAGTCTGATGGTAGTACTTGTTCTTCACTGGATACCGTGCCGACCATTCCCCGTTCTGGACTTCATGAAGTTCCAGGTTGCGTGGACTGCGGCCGAGCTTGCCGTCCGCACGCCGTTCTGGGCGATAGTCGTTGACATTAAGCAAGACGCGGATGCGTTTATCATCACCCCATACACCCCACTCGGATGGCCCTGCGCCTGGAACGTGGACAATGACGGGGAACGGACCTTTGGACAAGTCTTTGGGCTCAGAAAGATACCCCCATATCGACCGCCCGCCAATCGTTGGGATTTCGAGTTCGTAAAGATCCCGATCCACTGGCGGGGCGTCGGTGACTTTCGTCATCTTAATCGGCGCAGTAACGGCTTCGTCAAATTTCCGCACCGCCTCTCGCCAGAATTCGTTGAAATCAGCCGGACATTCTGCCCCTGACTTGATTTCGTAGGGATTGTACGCGACGCCGAAGTACTTCGTTGCGCCATGTGTTCCTTCCGCACGTTCGAAACATACGTCAAGCCGCATAAAACCCGGCTCTGACATTGCACCCGCCACTGTAAAAGCGTTTGTGCCGCAGGAAAGGTCAAACCGCCCCGATGAAAACTCCTCGTCGCCGAAGTTGTTCAACTTCCATTTCACAACGCCATTCTCCGCGGGTGCGCCGTTGGTTTCAATTGCCTCCACCGTAATCAAGGCCTTTTCGCCGATGGAATAGACCCCGCCCGGCCTATCGCAACTGAACTTGAAATCAACGGCAATCGTGCTTGTGGCAAGTGCTGCCACAACCACAGCCGCAATTGCACTCCTATATACTTTCATGGCTTTAAAATACTCGAATCGTTCATGCCCAGCTACCGTTTAGACCGACGTCGGTTTTCACGGCAAAGCCTGCAAATGCGACTATTATCACAATCGACTCTTTCATGTACAAGCCCATTTCTTTCATTTCCCAGCACTTAAGTTTCTCTTCATGAGAAACACAGCCGTCTGGTACTTCTTCAGCTCACAAGAAAAGATGTCACTATCATACGCCACGACTCTATCGCTAGTTACGTCAACAACCTCCTTCATACGCCTTGGCAAGCGAACCTCGTAGTTCCCATGTCTTCTTGTGTGCAGCATTAACCATGCACTATTGGCGGAGACCACTACGTCATCATCTGAGTACACATGGACACCAGCCGACTTATACAATCTGCGCAAGACGTCTGGCGCCAACGCTGGCAATGAAGAGAACACCGATATCCACTCTACCTGTCTCTTGCAGACCGCTACTGGCACATTTTTGAGATTTCCAACACCCGTCATCAGCACATCCCCCTCGTCAGGCAGGAAAAGGCCACGTTGCGCCGTTCCTGGCTTGCGGTGGCGTACTCCGCGCTCGCGATCCTCCACTCCGTCGATCACGCGGTCCAGACCGCACCCCCACTCCAAACCTGTAGCGACATCTACTGCAGAAAGCACACCACGCACACTCCCCTGCTTTGTCCTGATACCGCATATCGATTCCATGCGACTACGCGAAAGGTCAGATTCCGACACATAGCCAGGAGCATGGAAGAACACAAGCGTTCTGCCGCCATTCTTGAGAGACTCAACTTGTATCCGCTGACGTTCCGTCATATACTGGCAATCAAGGAATATGACGACTTTGTAGTTTCTCGCAACCACTGCATCAAGGTCTTCGGCAAGATACCAATCAAATGGCGCACCCGACCTGTAGAAAGCACCGACCTGCTGGTGATACAGCAGTTCAGATATGCTGTTTGCCTCAGTTCTCCGATACCCCAAGTAGAACTCGCTTTCAACGTTCGAGACTACCGCCACTTCCGAGATGTGCGCCCTGTCATGCGCAAGAGAAAGTTCTGCGGCACGTCGCATCCGACCGACCGCTGCGACAATTTCGGCATCGCGAAACGTGTCGCGCTTCAGGTCCATGTACCAAAGTCCGACACCATGCGTGACGGCCATGCCGAATTCTCGGTATAGCAGATTCACCGACTCGAATGCGTTTGTTGCGGCGCACCGCCCATCAGGATGCGATTTCGCTTGTTCGAGGTGCGTCATGTCGTCACCCTCGTCCATAAAGAGCTTTCCATGTAGCGCGGCAGACGCGGAATAGCAACGCATCGCACCATCCTCTCCAGGGGAACGGCGCTGGTAGGTGTGAGGCGCGGAGAACAGGTCGATGTTCTTGCGTCGATATATCTCCGGCGTCGCCCGATGGTCGCATTCAACCGACCAGCGTTCGTCCTGAGTGTATCCGTAGAACGCCAAGACAGGAAGTCCCGTTTCTTCTTTGACGATGCGGCTGTAGAAATCAAGCATCTCGATTGTGACAAGATTCATGCATTCGAAATAGTCCGGCACTCGCCGCCCCTTTGCCGGATCGCGCCAAACCCCATCGACATCGAGAGCAAGTCTCTCTTCCATCGTGGGGATCGACGCATCGTCGAATGTTGCGGTCTTAACCTGCCAAGCCTCACGCAGCCGTTTGACATCATTTCCGTATTTCTCTCGCAGATACCGCCGAAAACGCTCGGTCATCGCCCGCGACATGTCAGAGAACCCTGCGTTGTCCAGCGGAGTACCGCTGATCTGCGTCAAGCCATCCCACGCAAAGTTCTCTCCCCAAGGACCGTTCGCCAGATGGATGCCAATAAGGTGCTTACCATATCGGCTATATAGACTGCGCACGGCCTGGCGATACATCGGCGCAAGTTCGGCACGGCATTTCTCCGACGCGAACGACTCGCGCGGAATGGACTGGCTGAGCAAATTCCAGTTGGGCGGCCGGACATTCGGGTTTGAATACCGGATTTGCTCGCCAGGATTGGCGTCGATCCACCACTGCGGAGCTGCGGCGAAGAGCCTCGGCAAAAACGCAGCGTCCGGGACCCAAGAAAGCAGCTTGTCAAGGTTGTCCATCTGGTATTCAACGCCAGCAAATCCATCAGGGCTCCAATATGGGTGTTCATAGTGACCAAACGAACCAAATACGCCGAACAAGTTGACGCCAACATCGGCAACAGATTTGACGTCCTGTTCCTGCATTTCCCACTGCCAGAACAATATCGGCGCAACGGGCTTATTGCCAAAGTAAAGACATGGCGCCCCATTGTGATCCGCAACACGCCAGCCCGAAGCATAACAGTTAGATGAGGCGAAGCACAATAAAACCGTAGCCGTTATTGCCAGGCGAAGCATTGTATTTCCCTTCATCAGCGAATTATGATTATACAACCCTTCGTGGCTACGCGCATGAGCAGTTGATTCCCCGCAACTGCGTATTTCACAGAAATCGAACCACCACCCAACTCCGAGCCAATGCCAGACCTGTCGCTCCACGTCCAATTCGAAAAATCAGACGGCGGAATTAGTGGATTGCCAGTAGCAAGAAGATATTTGCCAGCAACGACATTCCTATTCGGACATGAGAATGCAACTTTAGCCGTCGCAGGTAGTCTCAACACAGCGTCACAATCTATTGGGGCAACGGCACCAGTAGTGTCCGCCAGGAATTCATATCCGGATGAAAGAACTATATCGCCGTCGCCTTGAACTCTGCCGTGAAACTGTGCGTCGTTCGAGATCGTCACCTGAGCATCGTTCGTCAGAACGACCGTGCCTGCGCCGGAAAGCCCGAAGATAGATTCCATCACCGCGTCCACCGTCCAGACCTTGCCGGAACCGACGGTCACGACTGGCGATGCAGACAGCGTCCTTTCGGATGAAAGGCAGCGGACGGACTTGGCCGACATGTCCAGCGCGAGTTCATCCGCCGAAAGGGCCTTGCGGTAAACGCGCACATTGTCGTAGCTGACCGTGCCGTATACGGGCGACGAATGGTATCTCCCGAGGTAGAACAGCTTGTAGTTCGCGCCGCTGACCTGGATGTCCATCGCCTGTTCGTAGGTCTTGAGCAACTCGCCATCCACATAGAGTTTGATGACGGCGTCCGCATACGTAATGGCGAGGTGGCGCCAATCGCTCAATCCATTTCCGCCGATGTCGATCGTGGAGTTGTGCCCGTAGTTGAAGAGGATTTTGCTGTTGCTGTCGGCCATGCGCATTGAGATGCCGTTGTATTTCTCCCAGTTCGGGTTGCCGAACCAAAGAAGCCCCGTCTTGTCCGACGCGGAGGTCTTGATCCACATCGACAGCGTGAAGGGATCGGAACCGAGGGGGTAGTCCGCAGGGTAGGACTGCGCGACGCCGTTTTCGTCTGCGGTAGCCAGATAGGATTGCTTCGTTCCGTCCACCTGGGCGATGCGTCCACCGCGACTGGCATCAAACGGGAAGGTCACGAAGGGAACGGCGGAGCCGTTCGCGCTGAACCCGTTCAAGGTGAACGTGTTGGTCGTGGCCGTTTCGCCTGTACCGGTTTCAAACTCCCACGATTCCGCGACATTGCTGCGGAGCACCTCCGCAGTATCGACCGCTGCAAGACGGGCGTTCGCGACGACCGCGTAGTTCGTCCCGGTGTCGAGTTCGCCGCCGCCGAGATTGGTCACGTCGGCGAAATTGTCCCCGGGTTCGCCGGAAAGGACGTCCCCGACGTGCATCAGTTCCTGGATCGGGAGGACGGCATCGGCAAACACGATGTCGTCCATGTAGCCCTTGAAGGGGTTGATGTCCCCGCTACTGCCGTAGTTGATGGCATAGCCGATGCAAAGCCGCGCCGCCGCCAGATTCGGCACGGCGCCGTTCTTTCCGACATTCGTACTTGCAAGTTCGCCATTGACATAAAGACGAATGGTTCCCGCTCCGTCATGTGTGACGGCATAATGCACCCACGAGCCTCCGTCCGTCCCGACCGTTGTCGAGAACTGCAAGTCGTTTCCCCAATTTGAATACAGGAGCTTCATGATGCTGCCGTCAAAGCGGAACGTGAGACGCTTTCCATTTCCGCCGCCTCCGCACATGAACATGGTACCGTTCTTGTACGTGCTCTCGATGGTCGAATTCGAGTCGGTCTTGACCCACATGGCCAGCGTGAAGGGCGAAGAGCCAATGTCGAATCCGGGCTGCACCCCGTTCGCTCCGGAGCCCGTCAGCCAGCTCTTCCCGTCCAGATAGAGCACCTTGCCGCGTTCCGCGTCGTCGACGACCTGCGGATTGTTGCTGCCGGCTCCGTTTGCCTCGACGTCGTAGCCGACGGCAAGGCCGTTGTTCCGAGGCGATGAATCGGCGTAGGGATCGGTTGCATCGTCGAACTGGAAGAGTCCGAGGAGGGACGCGGCGACGAAACGTCCGGCGACGACCCTGCCGCCGTCCAGCACCCAGTTTCCGGTAAAACCGGGGAAGCGGGCGTGCGTTTCGACGACCGCGCCGCTCCCGACCTCGACCGTTCCCGCGCCGGAGATCGCGTTCGTCGCGCAGAGAACGCACGAGGAGGCGAACCGGAGCGCCGCGCCCTGCGCGACCACGACCCGGGCGTTCCCGAGCGCGTTGGAGTGCGCGACGACAAGCCGCCCGGCGTCCAGGCGGTAAAGCCGGGCGGACGAATCCGCCTCCGTCAGCTTCGTAACGGCGAGAGGATCATCGAGAACGATTTCCGTTTCCGCTGCCACGGCAAAAGTCGAGCAGGCGAAAATCGCCGCCAACAGGCACTTCGCAACATGGCGAATAATGCTTTTACCATTGTTCATCACTGTTGTTCCTTATTAGTATTATTACTCGTCCTCCGTAGTGATGGCCAGCACAATCGGCAAGCCCGAACCTACGGACGAAATCTTGATTTCCGTAATTTCGGCGCGTGAGCGCTGCTGTACGTCCTGATTGGTGACTCCTTCCGCCAGCACGTCGTTCTCCCAACAGTAGAGATAGCCTCCTGCGCCTTCCCCGAATTGCCCGGCTCGGATGGCTGGATAGGCGTTTCCGGGGAGTGCGTGGGGAAGTGGCGGAAGCGAGTCCATGCCGGGCGCGACAGTCCAGCCGCCGATCTCCGCGCCGTCCCGCATCGTCAGGACAACGTCTGGCGCGTTTTTGAACTTGATCGTGTATTGCAGAACGGCATTGAGCCTTGAAGCCTCGCCGTTCACGCCAAAGTAGTTGCCCTTCCTCCAGCCGAGCCCGTGGAGGAAGAACAGCCTCTTGGCCCGCCGTCCGACCGAGATCGAGACCTCGCGCGGCAGGTCCCGGCGAAAGCGTCCTCCGCCCAGCATCAGCATTCCCTTTCCGCCGTTCAGGGCCGGGTCGGCGAACGAGAACGGAACGCCGCGGACCACATCGTCCGGCGGAAAGCGCCAATCACCTTCCGCGCTTGCGCCGGACGCAGGATCGCCGTCGCCGAACGGAGCCGTCGCGACGGCGGAAAGATCGATGGGGTCGCATCTCCCGACCCGATAGGTTTCGGGGAATTTCGAGTCTCCGCCGGCGAGCGCCGGCGGCGTCGCCTTCGCGAGCGAAAGCCTGACGGGGCTTGCGCCGCCCGCCGGGTATGGGAAATCGGCCGCGTCGAACGCCGGAAGCGACACCGAGACACGGTTCACGCCCGGCGCGAGGGCAACCGTCCAGGTGTTTGGAAAAACGCCCTTGGTCCAGGCAGCCGCGCCGCCATTGAGCGCAACCGTTTCCGGATCGACCATTGAAACGAGCGTCAGCGTCGCAGGTCGGTCCGAGCACAGGTCGATTTCCGCCTTCCGCGCTTCACGGTCGTAGCGCGCGTCCACGAGACGGGCGTCTTCAAAGTCGCCGATCCACAAGGGGTCGTTCTGTGCAATCAGGTGCGCCAGAACACCGACGAGACGGTGCCAGTTGTCGGCCCGCCGCCGCCGTGCGTCTTCGTCGGCATCGTCCGCCGCCGGCCAGAGCGCCTTTTGGGCAAGCGCCCGGACGGCGGCCCTGTCGCGCGACGAGAACGCCTTGTATCGGATGAAGTTGCAGGCGTTCCCGAACCGCTCGCTGAACGATCCAGTGCGTCCTTGCTGGGAAAACAGGTAGCGCGGATCGGCCCATTCGGGAAGCGCCCGTTCGAAATCGGCCAACCACTCGGCGGCATCCGCACGAGAAAACGCCAGAAGGCATCCGTAGAACGGATGGTCATTCAGGCAACCGACCGTCTGGAACGGGGCGTTCCACGCATCAGGCGAATACGGACGCCACGGCGCGGTCCGAAACCCCGAATGTCCGAAACCGAGCTGGCCTATGCTGGTTTCGGGTGACGACGCCTGCGGGATGTTCTTCACCGCCGCGTTGAATGCCTTGACGTTCGGACTGACGCAGGACGCCAGCGTGGCCGCCTCCTTCGTAGCCGAATACAGCGCCTTTGACGAGCGTTCACCGTCCCCCATGATCTTCGCCGCCCGGAACATCAGCCACTGCGACCGGAACCCGTCGCCGAACATGTCCCCGTAGACCAGGACGCCGGAGGAGAATGCGTTGACACCGGGGCCCCGCCATGTTTGGGAGAAGTCCATCGCCTCATGCAGTTCCTTCAGCCGCGACCAGTGCCGCCGCATCAAGTCCCATCGGCCAAACAGCACGCCCTGGCCGTAGGCCGCATAGAGATTCGCGCAGTTGAACAGGGTCATGTCGCCGCGGATTGGCATTCCGAGGTTGTTTCCGCGCCAGCCGGCCATGAACGCGCCGCGCCCAGACACCGGATCGATCTGGTAGTCGGCCGTCCTCGACCGCATATGAAGAAGGTTCCCTCCGTACGTCCCCCATTCGCCGGAAACCATCATGTCGGCTTGCGCAACGTTGTCCGCGCCATCGAACACCCTACGGAGTTTATCCGGCACCATCCAGAACGCGGCGGCGCAGTCCATGACCTCGCCCGATCGCCGGAGTCTGCGGTATCTGGCCTGCCACGAATCGCCACAAGCTTCCGCGACTGTCCGTTCCAGCAGTCCTAAATACTCCTCTTCGCCGTGGACCGGGCGGAGCGGGATGCGCTCCAGCAGGTCGGGCACGGGGAGACAATAGGAAACCGTGTCGCCATCCACCGCCCGGTAGAAGCCGAACCGCGTGGCGAAGGCGTCGCGGGAGACCGGTTCGCACGGCGCCAGATTTCCACGGATCGTGTAGAGCGGAACGAACGGCGCGTAATCCGGGGCCGCGAAACCCCACGCGCGCGAGAGGTCGATGCGCCGCGTGACGCGGTTCCAGATTTTCAGCCGCGTGGGGTTTTCGAAAGCGTAGAACTCGTCCAGTTCCACGGGGAAATTGGCCAGCAGCGCCGCGATCTTGCGGCATTGCGCCAGCGTCTCCGCGCCGAACTCCGTCCGGGGCGTCGCCACGGCGCCGTGCAGCGTCGTCACGGCGAACTTCCCGACGGCCGCGCCGTCCGCCGCGCAAATGCGGAACGCGCCTTCCGGCGTCCATTCGACGGCGCCCGGCCGTTTCCCGAAATACGCGACAACGGGCAGTTTCGGCTTTTCCCCGGCGTTCCACGCGAAGAGCAGCCAGCCTTCGTCCAACTCTTCGGCGGGAATCCGGTTCCCCGCCTCGAAAACGCGGAATTCGCCGCCGAAGACGCCGGCCACCGCATCCGGCGCGCCCAGCGTCCCGGAAACCGCGACGGACGGCGTTCCTTCCTTCGCGTCGAACAGGATGCCCGGCGCGCATTCGCTCCACCAGACCTCCAGATGCGAATCGGGCGCCTTCCCGCCTGGAGAACGGAAGATGTTGTCCCGGTGGGCGTGGACCCAGCTGCCGTCCAGCATCTCGAACCGGTCGAACGTCTTTCCCTCCGGTTCGAAGGCGACTTCCCATTCGGTTGGCAGATCTCGGAACAGGGCGAAGTCGTCGTTCCGGTCGCGGAAGATCGACGCATTGCGGACGTTGAAATTGAGACAGGTCTGCCATTTGCCGCCGAAACCAAACGCCCCGCAGCTCGAGAACGAGTGTCCGGGGCGCAGGGGAAGGACGCCGGAAGGGTTCTCGAACGCCTTCGCGCGAAGGACCTCGAGGGCCGCTTCGACCTTGCCCTCGCATTGCGCCGCCGCCTCCACGTTCGTCGCGTTGTAGAGGCGCCGGTATCCGTCCAGCGCGGAGTCGAAGGCCCCGCGTTCGCGCCGCAGGTCCGGGGATGGCATCCCCAGCAGCGCCGCGCGGAACTCCGCCGTCCGGACGGCCGCGTCGCGTTCGCTCCGCCAGTTGTTGATCCGGGCGCCGAGCCGCAGCCGCTCGTCGCAGATTTCGCGGTAGAGGTTGAAGGTCTGGTCAAACAGGGGGTCGACGGGCAGCGATTTGAGTTGCAGGGCGTCCGACTTCTCCCGCCAGGCCCGCATCCGCGAAAGTTCCGTCGAACAGTCCGCGAAAACGCCGTTGCGAACGAGATTCGACACCGCCTGTCCGATGTCGGCGCGCGTTTCGTCGTAATCCCGCCAGAAGTCTGCCGTCCGCTTGGATTCCGACGCGCCGACATTGGGAGAGTAGGGCCGCCCGACGGCCACCTCGGACGATAGGATCATCGCGCGCTCCAACGCCTCCAGTTCCCGCAGTGCCTGCTCGCCGGAAAGGGAAGGCAACTCAGCTTCCAGCCGTTCGAGGCGACCACGGTCCCGCTCCAGGGGCGAATGCGACATCATAACGTGGCGGCGTTCGAGCACACGGCGTCCTATTTTGAGCGTTTCAAGAAAGGTTGCATGATCCGGCGACACTTCCGCAAATGCGCCGGCAGCGCGAGAAATACCCCGTTGGCCACGTTCCGGGGGAGCAGCGAGGCACGTTCCGGCCGCAATGGCAAGTGTCATTGTCAGGATCAGTTTGTTCATGATTTGGTCTTTCCTTGCTGGAATTGAGGTGTTTGGAGAAAGTCCGCAAGTCTGACGAATGACTGGGCTCCAAACATGTTGCCGACCGCAATGGCCGAATTTGGCGTAGCGCAGTCGCCATAGTCGCTGCCCCCAGCGAGTTGGAGGCGCGTAGAGTCAATCCCATATTCGATGACATAGACCAAGACAAACTGGACGGTCGCCTCGTCGTCGTCGCGGAACTCGAACGTCTGCCGCGCCTCGTCGAATATCTGCTCGCGCATGAAGGAATCGACGAGACGGCGCGAAATGAAGCGGTCCATCTTCTGCCCGAGCCAACCTTCGAGGCGCACGTCCTTAAGCGCCGGGCCGCGCATTGCGTCACTGACGACGACGGGCGCGGCAGCCGCCGCGAGGGAAATCGCGGCGCAGGCCATGAAAGCGATAGACTTCGGGCTTTTCATGCCTACATTATACCATTACCCCATTATCCGTATGCGCACGGATTTCAGAAAATTGCGGAGGGTTGAGAATGTGGAAATGTGGAAGTGTTGCCAACAGCCAATACCAATACCCAATGGAGCTGCGCGAGACCACGATGCGCGATGGCGCTATGTTGCCGTTGCGATTCGTTTGATAAGGCTATTCACCCAATCTATTGCCATGGCAACATCTGGAAGGACCGGCAACTCCCCTCGTGCGTCAAGGTACATCTCGGACCAACCATCCCTGTCTGTCATTCTTGGCGGCCAAGAATGCCTTTTGCGGTAGGCAAAGGTACGTTCGCAAATTCGTCTGGCCTTTGCAAAGTCCAACTTGCTGTCGTTTGCGATTATCTGCAAGTCGACAAGGTCTCTTGCCCTGTCTCCGCCTGGTTCCGTCACAGCATGAAGCTTCTGCGCCAATTGATATTCAAGTGCCATTAGCTTAACTGGTGCCGGACGCGGGAATCCAAGTTCCATGAATGCATCAGCAATGTCCGACGAAAGTTCTTCGTCGTATTCGTCTGCATCGCCAAGTTCATTGTGGCCAAGCTCGAACTGCACCGTCAGCCAAGGTTTGGTGCAGTAGTCGAGTTTCACGTCATACGGCGACATGACATATGACTCGGGGACGTCCTTTGGATGAGGCGGCTCCTTTTCGACAATTCTGCCTGTGAATCCACACCATCCCGCAGCCAGTCTTTCCCTGAAAGCCTGAATGTACGGCACCACATCTGTGTTACGGGCCGCATCAAGGTCCTTGGTGAAGCGAGTCATAGCGTTACCATAGCGAATCTTGAGTGCGCTTCCACCCTTGACGACTCCACCCGGCATCATCTGTGCAACCACAACGCTTGCCATTGCACGACGTATACGCATTGGATCGCCGTACTTGTCTCCAAGCTTGTCGATTGCCATGTCAAGAAACCTTCTGCTCTTTGGCGGAGTCATGCCCCTATCTCCTTTTTGAGCTCTGCGAGCTCACTCCCGAAAATCAGTCCCTCGCGTTCGGCATCTGCGACAGCGGAAATTAGCCTCTCGCGCGGGACAATCGCCTTGCAAGTCTTTATGGCTGCGGACAACCGCTGGCATGGGATGCCGAAATATGCCGTCTGTTCTATGCCGTCTGCGCGAACCACGTCAACCCACTCCGGCAACGTGCGGCTCATCCTGCGGCTCACCGCGACCTTGACTTTGCCGGGATTCACCAACGCCAGGTCATGCAAAGCCAGGACACTCTCACCGTAGATGCATCCGCCGCCGCACAATGCCACCGCCTCGGCATAACGCGCCTTTTCGTCTGGCATTGCCTTTGCAAGCCGATACACGCCCCTGCCGCATTTCACGAGCCACCCTTTACTGACCCAGCGCGGCAATTCAACACAGGCATTGCAAAATGAACGAGCTTCGGAAAACGTGATTATTCCGTAGTTCTCCATTGCAATGTCGTAGAGTTGGTCCCAATGTTTCATCGGCAAATATACTAACATTTTTGTTGGTATTTTGTCAACCGCCTATGTATGACAGTTGGCGCGTTTTTGTTGTGACAGTTGGCGCGAAGATTTTTCGCTGCCGCGTATGAAACGGTTCGCTATCGGGACTCTTTTCTGCGCCAGGATTCGGGGGAGAAGCCGGAAAGACGCTTGAACTCACGGCAGAAGGTCGGGAGGCTCGAATAGCCGCACCGCCGGACGACATCCGCGAGGGGAAGCGACATGCGGGAAAGAAGCACCTTCGCCTTGTCGAACCGGACGCGGCGGATCTCCTCAAGTATGCTCTCCCCCGTCACGTCCCGGAAATACTTCTCCGCAAAGCGCCGCGAGGAGCGCATAGCCGCCACCACATCGTCCACCTTCAGCCCCGTGCAGGCCCGGGCGCGGATCAGGTCGACGGCATGCACGATGCGCGGATCTGCGGGAAGCGATGTCCGTGTCGTTGTCTCGCGCCGCACGAGGCCGAGCGGACGGAACGTCCGTTCTCCCTCGACGCGTCGATCGTCGATCATGTCGCCAAGCGTCGCAGCCGCCGCATAGCCCCCGCCCTCCCAATCAGGGACAACGCTCGTGATCGTAGGACGGGCCGCCGTGCAGATTCCAAGGTCGTTGTCAACGCCCACTATCGCCACATCGTCGGGGACACGCAGGGAAAGTCTCTGCGCCGCCGCAAGCACTTCCGCCGCAACCTTGTCGTTCGCCGCGAACACGCCGCAAGGACGCGGCAGGGTTTCAAGCCAGCGCCTCATGGCGGCCGACGCCGCGCCGCCCTTTCTTCTCGGCAATGGGCGGAACACGCCCGCCCATCTCCCCTTGCGGCTGACGACCTCACGCTCAAAGAAATGCTCGCGCGTCCGGCTCCAGTACGGGATTCCGCCGCCAATCCCCTCGCCGCTCGCAGCAAAGGCATAGCTCGCGCATTTCAAGGTGAAGAGTTCCCGCGCGACAAGGTGCGCGGTAAACTCGGCATCGTGGTGGATATAGGGAGAGCCCTTCATCACGACTTCCCTCGGACAGTCGAAGCAGACGACCGGAAGCCCGCCCGTCTCGCGGCGCTTCAAAGGCGACACAAGCGAGACAATCACCCCGGACGGCTTAAACCGCCGCAGGATGTCGGACAAATTCGCGCCCTTCTCCATGCGGACGAAATGCACCTTCCAGTTGCGCGACTGCGCGTAACGGCGCATTCCCGCATGCTGGCGCGCAAGCACATCACCCCGCGATTCATGCAGGACAAGAATGTGCACGGCTTCGCCCGATCCAGGACTCTCTTCGGCTGGTGGCATTCAGTTTCCTTTCCTGTCAGGTAGTTTACCACCCATACGCCGAACCGTCAACGCTTGCACTATATCTCGACGACAAACTTGCGCGTGCCGTTGATGAGCGGGAGCCGGACGGGCTTTGCCAGCTTGCCGCGCCCGGACTTGTTGACGACGGTGATCTCGTAGGTCGCCCCGCGAAAGCGCCGCGTCACCGTGTAGCGCCCGAGCGACTTCGGAAGGCACGGATCGACGACGAGCGCATCGTAGTCGGGCTTGATGCCAAGGATATACTCGCTGACCGCGTACCAGTTCCACGCGGCAGTCCCCGTAAGCCACGAGTTCTTGCCCTCGCCGGGCTTCGCCGCGTCGCGTCCGGCGACCATCTGGCAGTACACGTAGGGCTCGACCTTGTGAAGCTCGGAGCGGTCCTCCGTGTACGACGGCGCGATCTTCGCCCAGTGCGCGAACGCATCCTCGCCGCGTCCGGCGATCGCCTCGGCAATGATGATCCACGGATTGTTGTGGCAGAAGATGCCGGCGTTCTCCTTGTAGCCCGCTGGATACGTCGAAATCTCGCCGTACTCCACGACGTACTTCGTGAAGGCCGGCTGGTTGAGGACGATGCCGTGCGCGCACTCAAGGTGTTTCTTCGTGGCGTCGAGCGCCTTTTCGGGCATGCCCTTCGCCTTGCCGATTTCGGCCATCGCGCACCAGCCCTGCGACTCGATGAATATCTTTCCCTCATCGTTCTCCTTCGAGCCGACTTTCCTGCCGAAGAAGTCGTACGCGCGCAGGTACCATTCGCCGTCCCAGCCATGCCTTTCGACGGCCTTCTCCATCGCCGCGACGGCCTTCGCCGCGCGCGCGGACTCGGTCTTCCTCCCGAGGTGCGCGCAGAGTTCCGCGTAGTCGCGCCCGCAGACGCAGAAGAGCCCCGCGATCATCAGCGACTCGGCCTTCGAGCCCTTGGTCTTATTCTCCGTCGTCTGGAAGGACTCGTTCGGGTCGTGCGAGAAGCAGTTGAGGTTGAGGCAGTCGTTCCAGTCCGCGCGCCCGATGAGCGGCAGCTTGTGCGGGCCGAGGTTGTTCAGGACATGGTCGAAGCTGACCTTGAGGTGTTCGAAGAGCGTCACCTCGCTCCCCTTCTTGTTGTCGAACGGGACCTTCTCCTCGAGGATCGAGAAGTCTCCCGTTTCCTTGAGATAGGCGACCGTTCCGAAGATGAGCCACATCGGGTCGTCGTTGAAGCCGCCTCCGATGTCGTTGTTGCCGCGCTTGGTGAGCGGCTGGTACTGGTGGTAGCAGCCGCCGTCGGGGAACTGCGTCGCCGCGATGTCGAGTATGCGCTCCCGCGCACGGTCCGGAATCTGGTGGACGAATCCGACGAGATCCTGGTTAGAGTCGCGGAAACCCATGCCGCGCCCGATGCCGCTCTCGAAGAAGGACGCCGAACGCGACATGTTGAACGTGACCATGCACTGGTACTGGTTCCATACGTTCACCATGCGGTCGAGACGCTCGTTACCGCTCTTCACCGAATAGCGCGAGAGGAGGTCGTCCCAATACGCCTTCAGCTGCGCGAAGGCGCGGTCCACCTTGGCGGACGTGTCGAACCTCTTCAGGATCGCCTTGGCGGGCTTCTTGTTGACGACGCCCTTCCGTTGCCACTTCTCCCCCTCGGGCAGCTCGATGTATCCGAGCGTGAATACAAGGTCCTTCGATTCGCCGGGACGGAGCGCAACGTCAAGCTGGTGCGCGGCGATCGGGCTCCACCCATGCGCCACCGAGTTCGCGCACTTCCCGGCGCGGACGGCATCCGGGTCGTCAAATCCGTTGTAGAGTCCGAGGAACGTCTCGCGGTCGGTGTCGAATCCTGCGATCTTCGCGTTGACGCCGTAGAACGCGTAGTGGTTGCGGCGCTCCTTGTATTCCGTCTTGTGGTAGATCGTAGAGCCGTCGATCTCCACTTCGCCCGTGGAGAAGTTGCGCTGGAAGTTCTCCATGTCGGTCGACGCATTCCAAAGGCACCACTCGACGAACGAGAAGAGTTTCACCCGCTTTGCCTTCTTCGTCGTGTTTCGGAGCGTGAGCTTGAGCACCTCGGCGTGTGTCTTCAGCGGCACGAACATGAGGAGCGAAGCCGACACGCCGTCCTTCGCGCCCGTGATGCGCGTGTAGCCCATTCCGTGGCGACACTCGTAGAAATCCAGCTCAGTCTTGCACGGCTTCCATCCGGGGTTCCATACGGTCGCGCCGTCCTTGATGTAGAAGTACATCCCGCCCGCATCCATCGGCACGCCGTTGTAGCGGTAGCGCGTGATACGGCGGAACTTCGCGTCCCTGTAGAACGAATAGCCGCCCGCCGTGTTCGAGACGAGTGAGAAGAACTCCTCGCAGCCTAGGTAGTTGATCCACGGCCATGGCGTCCGTGGATTCGTGATCACGTATTCGCGGTTCGCGTCGTCGAAATGTCCGAACTTCATGTCTTCCCTCCGTCAGAATTCCACAAGCTTCCCCTTCTCCGCCGACTCGTACATCGCAAGGAGGATCTTCTGCGTGGCATAGCCGTCGACGAAATCAACGCGGCTCTTCGCGCCCGTCGCGATCGCCTTCGCGATGTCGGCGTAGCAGCGCTCGAAGTAGAGAAAGTGGTCTTCGTCGCCGTGGTGGAAGTTCTCGTCCAGCTCGGGGTTCTCCTCGCCGCCAGACGTCACGAGGCGAAATACGCTCTTCGCGCCGGCTGGCTTGTTCGTCCAAAGCTCGCAGAAGCCCTTCGTGCCGTTGACGCGTATGACCGGCGCGTCCCAGCTGTTCTCTGGCATCGCAGAATAGTCAAGGCGAGTGCCGTCCGCGAGATAGACGCTCGCCGTCATGCGCGACTCAACCTTCATGCCGTGCCACGGGACGCTTCCAAGTCCCTCAGCGCCGGCGAGCACCGCCTTTGGCGCGGGATTGTCGAGAATGAAGAGCGCGGCGTTCACGAAGTGCGGACCGAAGTCGAGCGCATTGGAGCACGGCTGCGCGAGATCGATGGATATGACCTTTCCGAGACGTCCGCTCTGGACGGCCTCCTTCGCGAGTTCGAAAGGACGTCCGTAGCGCCGCTGGAAGTTCACGAAAAGACGCGCCCCCGCCTTGTCCGCCGCCGCCTTCATGCGGTCCGCCGCGTCCATCGTGAGCGAGAGCGGCTTTTCGATGAGGATGTTCTTTACCCCCGCCCGGATGGCAGCCATCACGTGTTCCTCGCGGGCCGGGGCCCACGTCGAAATCGTGCAGCCGTCAAGCGCCTCCTTCACGAAGAGCTCGTTAATGTCGAGGTATCCGCGCGACGGATACTCGCGGGAGAAGTTGTCAAGGTTCTCCTGCTCGAGCGACGCGCCCGCGACAAGCTCGAAGCCGTCCGCATTGCGCTTCATCGCCTCCGCGTGCGCGTACGCAATCGCGTTCACGCCGCCGCGCTGCGGCGAATACTTCCCGACGCCTATGCACGCCCATTTCAGCCTTGCCATTTCCATTACCTCCAGTCTCCCACGAGGGACACGATTTCGCGCTTCTGCAGCTTGCGGTATTGCTCAGGCATGTCGTCGCACTTCACGACGTTGCCGAGGAACGGCGTCATGTCGACTTTTCCCGCGCGCACATACTCGACCACGCGCTGACGCTCCTCCACGCCCCTGTCGGCGGGCGTCAGGATCGTCACGCCCTCGCCATCGAAGAACGAGAACGGATTGTTCGAAACCTCCTTGATATAGTTCGCCTGCATTACGAGACGCGGCCAGTCGTGCCCGTAGAAGCGGATCGGCTCCACCTTGTATTCCTTCGAATAGTTCTGCGGCTTGCGGCGAATCATCTTGTAGGCGAGCTCCACGCCGGGAATCGACCCCGACGCCTCCACGACGATGTCGAAGCCACCGTTTCCGAGACGCGCCACGCGCTCTTCCGCGCCCTTCTCCGAGAGGTTCACCGCCGCCGAAACGCCCGCCTTCAGCGATTCGTCCAGCCGGTTCTGGTCAATGTCCGCGACAACGACCTTCGCGCCGCGCAGCTTGAGGAACATCGCGCTGAACTGTCCGATCATGCCCTGTCCGATTACAAGAGCTGTCTCGCCCTCCTTCGGGTCCGCTGCCTCGACGCCGCGAAGCGAGATCGCCGCGACCTCCGCCGCCGAATACGGGAGATACGCATCTTCTGCGAGGCCCTGCGGAAGCAGCACGGGCGAGTCCTCCGACTCGGTGTCGTAGACGTGCATCCCCGCCTCGCCGCCCCACATCACGTTCATGTCCGCGAAGCGCGCGGAATTGCGGCAGGAAACCATGTCGCCGACGCGGAAGCCCTTCACCTCCGCGCCAACCTCGACGACTTTCGATATCGCCGCATACCCCGGCACGAGCGGATAGTTCCCCTCCGCGCCGTAGTGTCCGCCGAGGACGCGCAGCTCAGTTCCGGGCGAAACGAACGTGAAGAGCGTCTTCCCGACGATCTGCTTCGGTCCGCATTCGGGGAGCGTCACTTCGCCGAGCCGCACTTGGTCGACTCCATCGTACACGATTGCCTTTGTCTTCATTTCCTGTTCCTCCTCGCCAAAAGATCGGCGGTTATCTGGTCCATCTTCGAAGTCGTTATCGGATAAAGCGCCATCACAACGGCGGTCGCGGCAGCGATGACGCCCGGTATCCAGCTCATGAGCATCTTGATCCCTGGAATCGCCCCGGGAATGGACGCCGCCACTTTTCCGTCATAGCCGTATCGCGCGAGGACGACGCCGATGAGAAGCCCCGCTATGCCACCGCCGAACTTCATGGCGAAGGACGTCGCCGAATAGATGAGGCCCGTCGCGCGGCGTCCGTTGCGCCACTCGGAGTAGTCCGCGACGTCGCCCAGCATCACGAAGCAGAGCGTCGGGAATATCGCCGCGAAGAGCTCCGACACGACGCCCAGCGCGAAGATCGCCGTCACGTCCGCCGCGCCGCAGAACCACAGGAGCGAATTCACGGCGCCCGACGCGACAAGCGCACCGACGAAGAGATTGCGCTTGCCGAAGCGACGCGCGAGCGGCGACGTGACCGCCGCGCCTGCGACTGACGCGAGCATGAGCGCCGTCATGTACGTCGCGCAGAGGAGCTCGCGGTTCATGTAGTGCGTGAAGTAGACGATGGTTATGCCCTGCTTGACGGAGTTGTAGACGTTGTAGAGGAGCGAGACGACCAGAAGCACGATCCACGGGACGTTTACCATGAGCTGCTTCAGGTCGGCCAGCACGTCATTCCGCTGGTCCTTCGGTGGCTCAACACGCTCGCGCGTTCCAAAGAAAGTGATCGGCATTAGGACGACGAGAACAGCCGAAAGGATGTAGATCGGGATCGTGTAGGAGTCGAAGTATTCCTTCAGGACGAGCAGCAACCCCTGGACGAGCATCCCGCCCGCGAATGCACCGACCATCTTGTAGCTCCCGATGGACGTGCGCTCCTTGTCGTCGGCGCTCATCACCGAAAGGAGAGCGCCATAGGGAATCCCCTGTGCGGTATAGACGAGTGTAAAGACGATATAGGTTACGTATGCGTATACGAGTCGCCCAGTCAAGGAAAGCGACTCAGGACAGGTGAAGAGCATCGAGAGCGTCACACCAAGCGGCAGCGCGCTCCAGAGCATCCACGGACGGTACTTGCCCCAACGCGTATTCGTGCGATCGGCGATTACTCCCATCGCAACATCCGATATGCCGTCGCCGAGCCGAGCCACGAGCATCAGAGTTCCCACGGCGGCGGGATTGAGACCGAACACGTCAGTATAGACGATGAAGAGAAACGCCGCGACTCCGCGCCACGCTATGTTCGCGCTTGCGTCGCCCATTGCGTAGCATATCTTCTCCCGGACGGAGACTCTATCGCTCTCGAAGTTCACGAGAGCATTATAGCATTATTTGATTATCCGTTTGCGCACGAAGTTATGGTTGAGTCGTGGTTGTGGATGGGTTGAGGTTTCCGATGGTTGGCGCGGGGTTGGAAAGCGGTTGTTGGATGTTTTTTTGGGGGCAAAAGGGTAAGCCTATTGACATAGTATTATTGATATAGTAGCTCATGCCAGCTTGTACTCCTGTCTGGGCGATTTCGGACTGTCCGGATCGGTTCTTTCTATCATGCCCTTCTCCATCAGCGGCCTCAGGTAGCACCTGGAAAAGTGGATGCGGCTCCTGATGGCGACCGCCGCCCATGGCGACACCGCGCGACCTGTGGCTGAACGACTCGACGGCGCAGTCGCCGCCCCCAGCGCTCATGGCACCATTGCCAGCAGTTTGGCGATTTCCTTCGCGTCTCTGTTGGTGTAGGAAGCGACGCGGCGACGTGGCGGGCTTTGCGAACAAGGCGCTTGCTCTGGCCGTCAGACGGCGCTGCGCATGGAATTCCATTCGTCGAGCTTCGTCGCCAGACTAAATTACCGCTGAAGTTGAAAAGGCATGGCAACACGGTGAAAAATTTTCTGCCGCGACCTCAAAAAACCCTCCGCGCACCCTTCGCGGCACATCGCGCCGATTTCCCTTGATTTTCCGTCCCCCACTTTGTCCCCCACCTTGTCCCCCACCTTAGGGGTGTAAATCAGCGTAAATGTTTGTAAAGGCAAACAATGCCGATTTGCCGAAAATCCTTGATTTTATTGGGTGAAAATGGGATAAAAAGTGGTCGGGGCGAGAGGATTTGAACCTCCGACATTCTGCTCCCAAAGCAGACGCACTACCAGGCTGTGCAACGCCCCGTAAGGGTTGGCGGATATTATACCAAAAAATCAGCGCAGGCGGAGAATGCGCTGGTTGGAGCTGCCGCGGAACCGGAGCGAGATGTCCTTCAGCGCCTCGACAAAGCGCCCGTCGACGAGAACGTCCGTCATGGCGAGGATCTCGTCGGTATCCTCCGTGCGCCAGCGCGACGGCGACTTCAGCTCGCTCTCAAGAATGCAGCCGGTGTAGATCCAGATCGTCTTCGAGAGGCCGAAGCGGTCGCGCACGCGCCGGAGGAACGGAACGAGCGCGCGCTGGTTCTCCGGCTCCATCGGCTCCCCGCCGAGTATGGTGAGCCCCGCGATGTGCGAAGGAGCGAGCGCGGCGAGGAGCCTGTCCTCCGTCTCCCGCGTGAAAGGCTCGCCGTACGAGAAGTCCCACGCCTCCTCGTTGAAACAGCCCTTGCAACGGTGCGTGCAGCCAGAAACGAAGAGGGCGACTCTCACTCCCTCTCCGTTCGCAATGTCGCAGGTCCTTATCGAAGCGTAGTTCACGAGACGTGCAGCACGCGCTCCTTGATCTCCTGCGTGCGGCCCTGGTTCCAGAACTGGGAGCCGATGTAGCCGCAGGTGCGGCGGGCGACGTTGAGCTTCGACTCGTCGGTGTTGCCGCACTTCGGGCACTTCCAGATGAGCTTGCCGCTCTCGTCCTTGACGATCTCGATCTCGCCGTCGAAGCCGCACACCTGGCAGTAGTCGCTCTTGGTGTTGAGCTCGGCGTACATGATGTTGTCGTAGATGAACTTCATGATCGAGAGGACCGCCGGCAGGTTGTTCTGCATGTTCGGCACCTCGACGTAGGAGATCGCGCCTCCGGGCGAGAGCTTCTGGAACTTCGCCTCGAGCGCGAGCTTGGCGAACGCGTCGATCTTCTCCGTCACGTGGACGTGGTAGGAGTTGGTGATGTAGTTCTTGTCCGTGACTCCCTTCACGACGCCGAAGCGCTTCTGCAGGCACTTGGCGAACTTGTAGGTCGTCGACTCGAGCGGAGTGCCGTAGAGGGAGTAGTCGATGTCCTCGGCCTTCTTCCACTTCGCGGTGTACTCGTTGAGCTTCTCCATCACCTCGAGGCCGAACTTCTCGCCCTCGGGCTCGGTGAGCTTCTTGCCGATCATCGCGAAGACGCACTCCCAGAGCCCCGCGTAGCCGAGCGAGATCGTCGAGTAGCCGCCGTAGAGGAGCTTGTCGATCTTCTCGCCCTTGTCGAGGCGCGCGAGGGCTCCGTACTGCCAGAGAATCGGCGCCGCGTCGGAGGGCGTCCCTTTCAGGCGCTCGTGGCGGCAGCGGAGGGCGCGGTGGCAGAGCTCGCAGCGCTCGTCGAAGAGACTCCAGAACTTCTCCATGTCGCCGTGCGCGGAAAGCGCGATGTCGACGAGGTTGATCGTGACGACGCCCTGGTTGAAGCGGCCGTAGTACTTCGGCTTGCCGGGCTCGTAGTTCTTGGCGCGCGCGACGTTGCCGTAGCCGTCGCCCGAGCGGTCGGGCGTGAGGAACGAGCGGCAGCCCATGCACGTGTACGTGTCGCCGTGCCCGACGGTCTCGCCTTTGGAGAGCTTGTACTCGCGCATCTTCTTCTCGCTGATGTAGTCGGGCACCATGCGCTTCGCCGTGCACTTCGCGGCGAGCTCGGTCAGGTACCAGTAGGGCGAGTCCTCGCGGATGTTCTGCTCCTCGAGCACGTAGATGAGCTTGGGGAACGCGGGCGTTATGTAGACGCCCTGCTCGTTCTTGACGCCCTTGATGCGCTCGTTCAGCACCTCCTCGATGATCATCGCGAGGTCGTCGCGCTCGCGCTCGCTCCTCGCCTCGCCGAGGTACATGTAGACGGTGACGAAAGGCGCCTGTCCGTTCGTGGTCATGAGCGTGACGACCTGGTACTGGATCGTCTGCACGCCCTTCTGGATCTCCTTGCGGACGCGGAGCTCGACGATCTTGTCGAAGTCCTCCTTCGACATCTTGACGCCTGCGAGCTCGCACTCGCCCTTCACCTCCTCCTGTATCGCCTTCCTGGAGATGTCGACGAACGGCGCGAGGTGCGTGAGCGAGATCGACTGGCCGCCGTACTGGTTGGATGCGACCTGCGCGATGATCTGCGTCGCGATGTTGCAGGCCGTGGAGAACGACTTCGGCTTCTCGATCATCGTCTCGGAGATCACCGTGCCGTTCTGCAGCATGTCCTCGAGGTTCACGAGGTCGCAGTTGTGCATGTGCTGCGCGTAGTAGTCCATGTCGTGGAAGTGGATGATGCCCTCCTTGTGCGCCTGGACGACGTCCGCTGGGAGAAGAAGTCGCGCCGAGACGTCCTTCGAGACCTCGCCAGCCATGTAGTCGCGCTGCACGGCGTTGATCGTCGGGTTCTTGTTGGAGTTCTCCTGCTTGACGTCCTCGTTGTTGCACTCGATGAGCGAGAGTATCTGCTTGTCCGTCGTGTTGGCCTGGCGGAGAAGCTGCTGCTTGTAGCGGTATACGATGTAGCGCTTCGCGATCTCCCTCGCGCCGAACTCCATGAGCTTCGTCTCGACGACGTCCTGGATCTCCTCGACGTGCATCGCGCGGTCGCGAGCCGCGCACACGCCCGCGACTTCCTCCGCGATGAGCTTGATGCGACCCTCCGAAAGCGCGTCCTTGTAGTCGACCGCCTGCGACGCCTTGCGTATCGCATTCTCGATCTTCGTGATGTCAAACGGAACTTCCTGTCCGCTGCGCTTGGTGATCTTCATCTCTTTCGTCTTCATCGTCTGATCGCCCCTCCTTAGTGTTTGGACTTGGTTGTTGTTTTAGATTAGTTTTCACTACTGTTGGTAGTTCGGATGTGTATGATACACTAAATCTTGTGCCGTGACAAGGGTAAACTTATCAAATTTTATCAACAGGTTGTGGACAACCCGACTTTGAAACACAATTTATTGGGGATTTTCAGAATCTGGGCAGCTTTGCGAGAGATTCGACCCTGCCCTCCGGCTCGAATCGCATGCGCCAGACATGGCCGTGCAGGTCGCGGAGCTCGCGCAGTCGCCGCTCGTCGCGCCTATGGCACGAACATTCGAGCAGGAGCGCCGCATAGGAAATCTCCTTCGCCCAGTCGCTGCGCTCTAACCAGCGCTCAAGCGCAATCCGCACGCCGCGCGCGACTGCCGAGACGTCGTCGAGCACGAACTGCGTAAGCCCCGGGTGGCGCGAGTAGCCGACGTCGCCAGCGAGGATGTTGAAGTACTCGGAGGAGTCTGGCTTTACCGCGCCGCCGCGGAGATAGAGCGTGCCGAGCTTCTGGAGAAGCCCGCCGACAGGAAGATCCATCACCGAGCAGAGGTCTTTCTCCAAGTCCATCTTTGCCGCGACGCGACCCGCGGTCATGAGGTTCCCGGCGAGGATTATCGCGGGAAGCGACACGCAGAGCGGATGCCACGCATAGCCGTCGGAGAAGTCCGTCACGACAAAACGCGTCGCCTTTCGCTCGGAGCCCGCAGCCTCGGCGCGTTCCATCGCCTCGCGCATCTCCTCGATGCGGCCGCAAAGCGACCGCGCCGCGAACGTCGGCGCGACCACTGTCTTCGCGTCCGCCTCGATTTCGCGGCGAAAGTCCTCGCCCACGACCTTGAAGCCGATCCCCTGCATGCGGCAGTAGGCCTCGGTCTTCGCCGTCTCAAGTGGCGTTTCCCTCTCCTTCGCCGTGTCGTACAGGCAGAACTCGGTGTAGCCGAAGCGCGCGAGCACGTCAACGAGCTCCTGCATCGTCCGCCGGTTAGGGCACCGGTCGGTCACGTCCAGGAGGTAGGCCCTCGATTCAAATCCGCTGTTTCCTCTCATCGCGGATATGTTACCACATCCGCCCTGCGGCGTAAAGCGCGCCGGAGGCGGGCTGTCACCCCTCGGACCAGGGGAGGATGTCCTTGAAAAGCGGATGCCTCCTGTCCTTGTCCGAAAGGGTGAGCTCCATGCCGAGGTCGGGCCACTCGATGCCGAGCGCAGGGTCGCTGAAGAGCATCCCGCGGTCCGCCTCGCGGCAGTATAGCCTGTCGCACTTGTAGCTGAAAAGCGTGTCGTCCTCAAGGACGATGAAGCCGTGCGCGAACCCGCGCGGGATGTAGAGCTGCCGGCGGTTCTCGGCCGAGAGCGTCACCGCGACGTGGCGGCCGAACGTCGGGGAGCCCCTGCGTATGTCGACTGCCACATCCCACACCGCGCCGCGAACGACCCTGACGAGCTTCGCCTGGGTGTGGGGCGCCGCCTGCCAGTGAAGCCCGCGGACGACGCCCTTCGACGAGAACGACTCGTTGTCCTGCACGAAGTCGGCGTCGATCCCCGCGGCCTTGTAGCGTTCGGCGTTGTACTGCTCCGCGAACCAACCGCGGCTGTCGCCGAACACCTGCGGCTCGACGACAACCACGCCCGGGATCTCGGTGGACAGCACGTTCACGGCGCTCAGTCCCTGAGCGCGGCCTGTGCCGCCGCGAGGCGCGCGATCGGCACGCGGAACGGCGAGCAGCTGACGTAGTCGAGGCCGAGCTTGTGGCAGAACTCGACGGACGAGGGATCGCCGCCGTGCTCGCCGCAGATGCCGCAGTGGAGGTTGGGCCTCACGGCCTTGCCGAGCTCGATCGCCATCTTCATGAGCTTGCCTACGCCGTCCTGGTCGAGCTTCGCGAACGGGTCGTTCTCGAAGATCTTCTTGTCGTAGTAGGCCGAGAGGAACTTGCCCGCGTCGTCGCGCGAGAAGCCGTAGGTCATCTGCGTGAGGTCGTTCGTGCCGAAGCAGAAGAACTGCGCCTCCTTCGCGAGCTCGTCGGCGATCAGCGCCGCGCGCGGGATCTCGATCATCGTGCCCACCTTGTAGGCGATGTTGACGTCGGCGTGCGCGATTTCCTCGTTCGCCGTCTTGACGACGATCTCCTTGACGAACCTGAGCTCCTTGGCGTCGCCCGTGAGCGGGATCATGATCTCGGGCTTGACGGTCCACGTCGGGTGCGACTTCTGGACCTTGACCGCGGCGCGGATGACGGCCGTGGTCTGCATGCGCGCGATCTCCGGGTAGGTGACGCAGAGGCGGCAGCCGCGGTGGCCCATCATCGGGTTGAACTCGTGGAGGGAGTCGATGAGATCCTCGATCTCGGCGACGGTCTTGTGCTGCGCCTTCGCGAGCAGCTTGATCTCGTCCTCGCTGTGCGGCACGAACTCGTGCAGCGGCGGATCGAGGAAGCGGATCGTAACCGGCTTGCCCTCGAGGGCCTCGAAGAGCTGCTCGAAGTCGTCCTGCTGGTAGGGCAGGATCTTGGAGAGCGCGATTTCGCGCTCCTCGACCGTGTCGGCGCAGATCATCTCGCGGAACGCCGCGATGCGGTCGGCCTCGAAGAACATGTGCTCCGTGCGGCAGAGGCCGATGCCCTCCGCGCCCAGCTCGCGCGCCTTGCGGGCATCGCGCGGCGTGTCGGCGTTGGTGCGGACGTGGAGACGGCGGAACTTGTCGGCCCAGTTCATGATGCGGCCGAACTCGCCTGCGATCGTCGCGTCGACGGTCGGGATGACGCCGTCGTAGATGTAGCCGGTCGAGCCGTCGATGGAGAGCCAGTCGCCCTCCTTGAAGACCTTTCCGCCAAGCGTGAAGCGCTTGTGCTCCTCGTCCATCTGGATATCCTGGCAGCCGGAGACGCAGCAGACGCCCATGCCGCGCGCGACGACCGCCGCGTGCGAGGTCATTCCACCGCGGACCGTGAGGATGCCCTCGGCGGCCTTCATGCCCTCGATGTCCTCAGGGGAGGTCTCGAGGCGGACGAGGACGGTCTTCTCGCCGTTCTTCTTCCACTCCATCGCGTCGGCCGCGGTGAAGACGATCTTGCCGCACGCAGCGCCCGGGGAGGCCGCAAGGCCGCGGCCGGCGGGCTTGGCGTTCTTGAGCGCGACCGCGTCGAACTGCGGGTGCAGGAGCGTGTCGAGGTTGCGGGGCTCGATCATGAGGACCGCTTCCTTCTCGGTGCGCATACCCTCGTCGACGAGGTCGCACGCAATCTTGAGAGCGGCGCGAGCCGTGCGCTTGCCGTTGCGGGTCTGGAGCATGAAGAGCTTCTGGTTCTCGATCGTGAACTCCATGTCCTGCATGTCGCGGTAGTGCGCCTCGAGCGTGTCGCAGATCTTCTGGAACTGCTTGAACACCTTGGGCATGACCTCGGCCATCTTCGCGATGGGCATCGGGGTCCTCACGCCGGCGACGACGTCTTCGCCCTGCGCGTTCATGAGGAACTCGCCCATGAGCTTCTTCTCGCCCGTCGCAGGGTCGCGCGTGAAGGCGACGCCGGTGCCGGACTGGTCGTTGAGGTTGCCGAACGCCATCATCTGGACGTTGACGGCGGTGCCCCACGAATACGGAATGTCGTTGTCGCGGCGATAGACGTTCGCGCGCGGGTTGTCCCAGCTGCGGAACACGGCTTTGATCGCCTCGAAGAGCTGCTCCTTCGCGTCAGTCGGGAAGTCCTTGCCGATCTTCGCCTTGTACTCGGCCTTGAACTGGCCGGCGAGCGTCTTGAGGTCGGCGGCGGTGAGGTCGACGTCGTTCTTGACCTTCTTCTTCGCCTTCATCTCGTCGATCAGCTTCTCGAAGTACTTCTTGCCGACCTCCATGACGACGTCGGAGAACATCTGGATGAAGCGGCGGTAGCAGTCCCACGCCCAGCGCGGGTTCTTCGTCTGCTTCGCGAGGGTCTCGACGACCTTCTCGTTGAGGCCGAGGTTCAAAATCGTGTCCATCATGCCGGGCATCGACGCGCGCGCGCCGGAGCGGACGGAGACGAGCAGCGGGTTCTTGAGGTCGCCGAACTTCTTGCCGGCCGACTTCTCGAGCTTGTCGATGTACTCCATCACCTGCTTCTGGATGTCGGTGCCGATCTTCTTGCCGTCGTCGTAGTAGCGCGTGCACGCCTCGGTTGTGATCGTGAAGCCCTGGGGGACGGGGAGTCCGAGACCGGCCATCTCGGCGAGGTTCGCGCCCTTGCCGCCAAGAAGCTCGCGCATGTTAGCGTTTCCTTCGGTCTGCCCTGCGCCGAAGAAATAGACGTATTTCTTGCTGTCCTGCTTTTTCATTTGAACTTTCTTTCGTTGTTTTTCTCTTTTTATTTGTCTTGGTTTCGGATATTTTACCAAATTTGCGTCCGCGCGTGTGGACATTTACGCCCACGACAGCGGGCACATGGCCGTCAACGCTCGCTGCGGAGCGCGGGATCGAGGCGGTCGCGGAGAACATCCGCTAGATGGTTGAAGACGAGCACGAGGAGGAAGATCGCGAGCGTCGTGAACGTCATCTCCCACCAGACGCCCTGCCAGAGACGCGCCCTGGCGTTGTTGATCATGACGCCCCACGAGGGCTCGCCCTGCACGCCTATGCCGAGGAACGAGATGAACACCTCGGTCGCCACGGCCGACGGGAAGCGTATCGAGAACTGGATCAGGACGATGTGCGCGACGTTCGGCAGGATATGCCTGAACATTATGCGCATATGCGAGTACCCGAGCACCTTCGCGGCCTGCACATAGGCGCGGTCGCGGTGCTTCATCACCTCCGCGCGGATCGTTCGGCAGACGCCAACCCACGTCGTGAAGCCGATGCCGAGGTACAGGCCGATCAGCCCCTGGCCGACGACAAGCGAAATCGCGAGGATGAAGAGAAGCCCCGGCATCGACGCGACGGTCGCGCATAGCCACACGACGACGGAGTCGACCTTCCCGCCGAAGTAGCCGCCGAGAAGCCCGAGGAACACGCCGAGCGGAATCGCGATGAGCGACGTCATTATGCCGACGTGGAACGCGATGCGCGTGCCCTGCACGAGCCGGAGCCCCACGTCGCGCCCGAGGTTGTCGGTGCCGAGCCAGTGCCTCGCGGACGGCGGCTGGTAGCGCTCCTTGGTGTTGACGACGTTGTAGGCCGGCGTGACGTCGCGCGCAAGCGCTACGCGGTACTGGACTTCGCCGTAGACCGCTGCGGCGAAATAGGCGGCGAGGACAATAAGGCAGATCTTAACCGAAAGTCTCATGGATTTTCCCAAGTACGATGTCGACCACCTGCTCGAGCGTCAGGTCGGAAGAGTCGATTTCGATTGCACCGTCCGCCTTCCTGAGCGGAGCGTATTTTCGCGTCGAATCTATCGCGTCCCGCGCGAGAAGCGACGCCTTGACGGTCTCGGCGGTCTGGTTGGCGATCCCCTTCTCGACCTCCTCCTTCTGGCGGCGGCGGGCGCGGGCCTCGGCGGAGGCGGTGAGGTAGAACCTCGCCGGCGAGTCGGGGAAGACGGCGGTGGTGATGTCGCGCCCTTCGACAACTAAGTCGCCGAAACGCGTCAGGCCGCGAAGGATCGCGGTGATCCTGTCGCGCACGGCCTTGACGGTCGCGACCTGCGAGGCGTGGGCGTTGATCTCGGGCGTGCGAATCCTGTCGCCCGGCTTCTCGCCGTCGACATAGTACGCGATCGCGCCGTTTTCGGGGCGGCACTCTATCTCCACGGTCGGCGCGAACGCCGCGACCGCGTCAGGGTCGTCGGTGTCGACCTTCCTGACGAGCGCCTGCCACGTCATGATCCTGTAGAGCGCCCCGGAATCGACATGGAGGAAGCCGAGCTTCCCGCCCACGATGCGCGACACGGAGCTCTTTCCCGCTCCGCTAGGTCCGTCTATCGCCACTACCCTTGCCATTGTTCAGACCCTCCCAGTTTCCTGCAGGAACATGATGACGGTGTAAACCCCAAACACGACGAGCCAGACCGCCGCCTCGCGCCGCGTGATCGCGCCCGGCCATCTTGGATGGCGCCTGTTTACGCCAAATACGAGAATCGACAGCGACAGCAGAGTCAGAAGCGGCAGATCGCGGGAAAGCACATACGGCGAAAACGATTTGACGGGCGCGATCACGCAGGCGAGGCCAACAACGGCGAGCATGTTGAAGAGGTTTGAGCCTATGATGTTGCCGAGCACGAATTCGTGCTCGCCGCGGCGTGCGGACGCGATGGCGCTCGCAAGCTCCGGGAGAGACGTTCCGGCCGCGACTATCGTAAGCCCTATGACGAGGTCCGACACGCCGAAGAATGTAGCTAGATCGACGGCGCCCCACACGAGGATGTGAGACGAGCCGACAAGGACCGAAAGCCCGACGACAAGCTTCGCGACTGCGACGACAATGGAACTGTCCTCCTCCTTCGCAGGCTCGATTGCCGCACGCTTCTTCTTCCGGCGGGACTTGTCTGAAACCTTCGTCTTCTGGTCGAACCAGCAGTACAGCGGGAGAAGAACGGCGAACACGGCGAGGAAGACCGCAGCGTCTGTGCGCGAACACGAGCCGTCGCGCAGGATGAACATCGAAAAGAGGCATATCGCAGCAAGCCCCGGCCCTGCGACGAAGGTCACGGCCGGGCGCGTGACGAGCGGGAAGATCATCACTGCGACGCCGAGTATCACGGCGATGTTGAAGATGCAGCTCCCGTAGGCGTTGCCCAGGGAGAGGTTGGCGTGTCCCGAGAATCCGCTCATCACGCTTACGCACAGCTCGGGCGCGCTCGTCCCGAAGCCGATGATCACCATTCCGATGATAAACGGGGAAATGCCAAGCGCCTTCGCCACCTTCGCCGCCCCGTCGACGAAGGCGTCGCTCGACCACGCGAGCGCGGCAAGCCCGCCAATGATCATCACGAGCGACAGCCAAAATGGAATATCGGAGTACATTTTCGTCTATTATACCAAATCGAGGCCGCTCATGCGTGGTCTTTGCCGATGAATTCGCAGGGCGCCTTCCTGGCGAGGAGCCCGCCGAGGAAGCGTATGCCGTAGGTCACATGCGTGGCAAGAACGCCGCAGAGCGTCACGATCCACACCGCCGGATTGAGCGAAAAGGTCGTCAGGAGGGCAAGTAGGATGTACGTGAGCATCGGCATCGAGATAATCCCCTGCCAAATGCAGAACAGCTCCACCGACATGATATCCGGCTGCGGAAGCGCGACGAGAATCGCCCAGAGGAAGAGATACGCGACGAAAAGTGTCGGAATGAAATATGAAAGCCGAAGCGAATTCGACGGGAAACGCTTCACGAAATAGCCGCGGTGGAACGCATAGCGGCCAAGCTGCCGCAGATGCGCCCCGAAGAGCGGGCGGCGGTGGTGGCACACGACGACCCAGGGGTCGTAGACTATGCGCTTCCCGGCGTCGACTATGTCCTTGCAGAGAAGCGTGTCCTCGCCCGGCCAGAAGTCGGTGCGGTAGCCGCCGAAGGAATCAAGGAGCGATTTCCTGACGAAGAGATTGCAGCTCGGGTAGTCGTCGACGTCTCGCCTGACGCCGCCCGCCTTGTAGCGGTAGCGGTAGTTGCCCGAGACGAGCAGATTGTCGTATACGCGCCCGCCCATGCGCGCGAGGAACGAATCGCCCGGCGGCGTCACGCCCGGGCCGCCGACGGCGCCAATCGTCTCGTCGCCGAAATAGCGGACGGCGTATTCGAGCCAGTGCGCGTCTGGATAGGCGTCGTCGTCGATGAACGCGACGATCTCTCCCTTCGCCGCCTTGATGCCGATGTTGCGCTTCTCGGCCGGCCTAACCTTCCCTGTCGGGAGGACGGAAAGCTTAACGTCCTTGGGCAAGGGTTCGGGGGTGCCTGAACCCCCGTCCGTTCCATCCGGCAGCACTATCACCTCGAAGTTGCGGTACGACTGGTTCCCGAGCGCAGCAAGGCATTCGTCGAGCATCCAGCTGCGGCGCGGGCAGGCGATCACCACCGAGACAAGCGGATCGTGGTCGAGCTTCGGCGGGACCTCGGCCTTCGCGTAGTAGCGGAGGACGCGCAGGCGGTAGAAGACGGCGAGCGAATCTATAGCCATCGTCTTCACCGTGTTTGGCTTGAGCGCGCCGAACTTGTTGCCGAAGCGTATCACGACAGGCGCCTCGGCGATCTTCGCGCCGCGCTGGTGGGCGATGGCGAGAAGCTCCAAGTCGAACGCATACGTCTTTACGAGCATGCGACCGAGCGACTCGCCGAGCACTTTGCGGCGAAAGAGCTTCATGCCGGTCTGCGTATCGGTTATCGGAAGCCCGACGAATATCCTGACGAGGGTGAAATAGACCCAGCTCACGAAACGGCGGTGCCACGGATACTGCACGACGCTTCTCTTGTGGCGCTTCGAGCCGATCACGATGTCAGCGCCCTTCGCGGCCATCGCCTCGAAGAAGAACGGCGTCTGCTTCGGGTTTATGTCGAGGTCTCCGTCAAGGAGCATCACGTATTCGCCGGTGGAAGCGTCGAACCCCGCCCTGAGCGCGGCGCCCTTGCCGCCGTTCTTCGCGCAGACCACTGGCTTGACGGTCACGTGCTCGTACTTCGCCGCCGCCGCGCGCGCAAGCGCCTCTGCGGTGCCGTCCGTCGAGCCGTCGTCGACGGGAACGAGCTCGGCCCTAAGATTGTGGGATTCGAAAAGCCCCGCCGTCTGCGCGATGTTCGCCTCTATGGTTTCCGCAAGGTTGTAGACCGGCATGATGACGGAGAGCCGGCCGCCGCCTATCGCGTCGCGCGCGACGGCCCACCTCTCCTCGGACTTGGTCCTGCCGGCCTCCGACATGCCTTACTTCCCGTGGCGGCGCATCTGCCGCGTCACGGGCGGGTCTATCACCTCGCCCATGAGAACCTCGCCCTTCGCCGGCGCCTTCGCGGCCGTCTGGCGGCGGATGATCCACATCTGCACGATGGAGAAGAGGTTCGAGAGGAACCAGTAGAGCGAGAGCGCCGACGGAAACGAGTAGAACATGAAGAGCATCATGAGCGGCATGAAGATCATCATCATCTTCTGCTGGTTCTTGTCGCCCGCCGAAGGAGTGAACGCGCTCTGGAGCCCCGTGGAGACGGCCATCAGTATCGGGAGGATGTTGAGCCCGCCGAACGGGAACCAGCTCGCGAAGAGCCCCTCGGGTTCGGAGAGGTCGCCGATCCAGAGGAACGGCGCATACCTGAGCTCGACGGCGGAGCGCAGCACGTTGAAGAGCGCGATGAAGACGGGGATCTGGATGAGCATCGGCAGGCACGAGCTCATCGGGTTAACCTTCGCCTCGCGGTAGAGCGCCCACGTCTCCTGCTGGAGCCGCTGCGGGTTGTCCTTGAACTTCGCCTGGATCTCCTTCATCTTCGGCTGGAGCTCCTGCATCTTCTTCATGCCGACCGTCGACTTGTGCGTGAGCGGCCAGAAGAGAAGGCGGACGAGAATCGTGAGTAGGATGATCGCGATGCCGTAGTTCGGGATGAGGTTGTTGAAGAAGTTCAGCACCCAGACGAGCGGATAGCAGAGCCACCGCCACATGCCGAACTCCATCACGTCCTTCATGCCGAGGTCCCAGAGGAACGACTGCTTCTTGGGGCCGACGTAGAAGACGCTCGTGCGCTTCTCGGCGCCGTCGGCGAGCAAGACGCGCGCGGAGACTGACGCGGGGCGGTAGTTCGCGGCGGACATGTCGCGCACAACCGTCGTCTCGAAGCCGGTGTTCGCCGCAGTGGAGGAGCAGAGCGCGGTCACGAAGAAGCGGTTCTTGACGGCGACCCACTTCTGCGCGCCTGGGAACGGAACCGCCGCGCGCTCGGGCATCCCCTCTGCGCTCTTCGACCCGCTGCAGCCGCCGGAAAGCCCGCCGATGAGGTAGCCCTTGAGCGGAGAGTCGCCCTCGCAGTGGTGGAGAACGCCTTCCTTGCCCTTCCCGGCGTCCATCGCCCAGCTGTCGACGGAGAGGAGGTCGTTCTTCGAGTCGCCCATGCGCATGAGGCCGAGCGAGAGAGGCCCGCCGATCCCATCGTCCTCGAGCTCGATGCGGTAGTTCGCCCCGAGCGAGATCACGCGGCTCTTCGCGCCGCAGGCGAACTTCACCGACCCCGGCTTCTCCTCCGCGACGTCGTACGCCTCCACGGACGCGCCCGCGCCGAGCGGGGAGTCGGAGAAGTCAAAGACGACAGGCGGATTCTCGTCTGAAATCTCGCCGCGGTCCTTAGCGTACTTCTTGAGCGTGACCTTCTTTACGACGGCACCCCACGTGGAAAGCTCGAGCTTCACGTCGTCGCTTTCGAGCACGACGATCTTCTCGGGCGTCGCGGGAAGCGCGGGAGCCGGCTCCGCAGCCGCGCTTGTCTCGCTGTTCGCGGGAGCCGCGGCCTCCGGAGCCGATGGCTGCGGCGCGGCGGCCTCGGCCGTCACGTTCGTCGCGGCTATCGCCGCCTGCTCGGCGAGGTATTTCTGGCGCTCCTTTGCGCGTCCCATTTCGTTCCATACGTACCAGGCGAGAACGACGCCCAGAAGGAGGCAGATAAGTTTTTCTGTTTTATTCATAAGTCAAAAGTTCAAGAGTTCAATGTTTCGAATCCGCTGTTTCTCCACTTCCCCCTCGGCGGAACGGGGTCGTAGCCGTGTGCGCCAAACGGATGGCAGCGCAATATTCTCCAAAGCCCCAGCAGCGTTCCCTTCACCGCACCATGCGTCTTCAAGGCCTCGATCATGTAGTTGGAGCAGCTCGGTTCGAATCGGCAGGCCCCGCCCATCACGGGCGACAGGACGACCTGGTACGCGCGGACAAGGCCGATCAGCGGCGCCGTCACGAGACGCGAGAGGCGAGACGCGCCATCTCCTCCATCACATCCTGGCATTTCCTGTCCTTCAGCGCGGCTCGCCCGATGAAGACCCACTCGGTCCGCTCCGGCATGGCGCCGCTCTTCACGAGAAGGCGGTACGCCTCGCGCATGAGGCGCTTGGCCCGGTTGCGATCCACCGCATCGTGGAAGCTCTTCTTTGAAACGACGACGCCGGCCTGCCGGTCGGCGTCGGGAGACGAAAGACGCCACGCGACGAGGAGACGCCCCTTTATGGAACGCCCCCGGTCGAAGACACGCTTGTACTTCGCGCCGGGGAGCCGCGTGGACATTCGCCTAAGCCCTTAGACCTGCGTCAGGCGCTTGCGGCCTTTCGCGCGACGGGACGCGAGAACCTTGCGTCCGCCCTTCGTCGCCTTGCGGGCGCGATAGCCGATTTTCCTTTTCCTCTTGATCTTCGAGGGCTGCCATGTCATCTTCATGATTTATTCTTCCTTTCAACTGAAATGAGTGGATATTTTACCATATTTACTCCTCGGCTTTCAAGTGCCTAAGGAGTTCTTCAAAACGGTTGATTTTGATCGTGTAGCGCGAATCGTTGAGTCGGCCGAAGCCAAAGGTGCAGAATGCGCCCTTCACGCCTGCATTTGCCGCCGCCTGCATGTCCGTCCAGCTGTCGCCCACCATCCAGTCATGCGCCGAAAGGCGGTGCCCGCCGAGGCGCGACGCGCACTCCCTGATCGACTGGGGGTCTGGCTTGAGGGGAATCCCGTCACCGCCTGCGACGACAGCCTGGCCGAAGTACCGCGTCATCCCGAACTTCTCGAGGATTAGCTTCACGGCAAAGTTCGGCTTGTTGGTGTTGACGCCGAGAAGCCATCCGCGCGCCTTGAGCTCGTCGAGGGTCCTCCGCACATTCGGGTAGGGCACGACCGTCTCGCAGCAATGCTCGGCGTAGTGACTGCGGAAAATCTCCCACAGCTCCTCGTACGGCACCTTCGCCTCGGGGATCGAATGTTCAAGGAGATAGCGCGCGCCCTGCCCGACGTGCGTGATGACCGTCTCGACCGGAAGTTCGGCGAGACCGAGGTCCCGCCTCGTGTGGTTCACGGTCCCGGCGAGGTCGGCGCGCGTGTCGAAGAGCGTTCCGTCAATATCGAAGAATACTGCTGGCATAGTAGTGGCTATGGGTTGGTGGACAGTGGTTAGGCAAGTCCTTTTGGAGGCGTAGCGGCGAACTCCATCCATTCCCCGGTTCGCGGGTGCCGGAAGCGGAGCGACAGCGCGTGGAGGTAGAGCCGCGACGCACGCTCGCCGCCGTACTTCTCGTCGCCGATCACTGGATGCCCGGCCTCGGAAAAATGGACGCGTATCTGGTTCTTCCGTCCGGTCTTGAGCTTCACCTCGACGAGAGTAGTGCCGTCGGTTGTGGAAAGCCGCCGCCATTCGGTCCGGGCAAGCCTGGGGGTCTTTGCGCCGCGCGGCGCACGGCGCGCGTCAGGCGCCGCGACGGAGCGAACCCTGTAGCCGTCGGCGTCTTCGAGGAGATGGGACTCGAAAGCTCCGCTCTCCTCTTCAAGCAATCCCGCGACGCGGGCGCGATATGTCTTCTCGGTGAGGTTCGCCCAGTCGGCGCGGAACTTCTCCGCGACCTCCTCGGACTTCGCAAACATCATGACGCCACTCGTCTCGCGGTCAAGGCGATGGACGAGCCACACTCGCTTCTTCGACTTCGCCTGCCCCTTGCGGACATAGTCATTCAGGAGATTCTCTGCAGTAAGCTGGCTCTCGCGCGCAAGGCGGCCGACGAGCTTCGTGTGAGTCGTGAGAAGCCCGGCGGGCTTGTCGACCACGATCAGGTCTGCGTCCTCGAAGAGGATCGGAAACGGCAGTCGGTGCTTCTTCCTCATTTCGCGTCCACCGGCTGGAGAATCCAGCGCTTGTTGTACCAGTACCAGTGCTCGGGATGTGCCATGATGCGCCCGTCGAGCATCTTCATCGCCTCGCGCGTGAGACGCGCCGCCTCGGCCTTCTTGTCTCCCGCCGCAGGGTCGGGGCGGAGTGTTCCCACGTGGTCGAAAACGTGCTTCCCGTTCTCGCGGCGCATGACAGCGACGACGATCGGCGAGCCGCACCTGACGGCGAACATCGCGCCCGCATGGCTCACGTTCGCCTTGCCGCCAAGGAAATCGACTTCGACGTCCCTCTGGGGAACGCGAAGGTCCGGGAGTATCGCGAACGCGCGGCCAGACTCGAGCTTTTCCTTTATCTCGACGAGCGTCTTCGCACTACCGCGATCAAGCACTTCAATCGCGCCGTACTGTCGCTTCATCCACGCGTCGATCTTCGGGTTTCTCTGCTTCGCCGCAATTGCAAAAAGCGGAAGCCCGTAGGCCGCCATGCACCACGCGGCCATATACCAGTTGCCCGAATGCGGCACCATTATCACGACGCCCTTCCCCTCGTCGACGTATGCCTGAAGCCGGTCTTTGTACATCTGCCCGTCGACGACGTGGCGATCCATCCACTTGCGGGTGAGACGCGGCGCGCGTATCATCTCGACTGCGGTCTGCAGCACGTTCGCGAGCGAGCGGACGGCGATTCGAAGCCGTTCGGCCTTGCTCTTCTCCGGAAACACCGACGCTATTCGCTCCATCGTGCGCGCGCGCTTGAAGCGGAGGACGCGCACGGCGAAGGCGGCCGCAAACGACGCGAGCCACATCGCCACCGGATACGGGATGGCATTGACGAGCCCGCACGCGAGCCGCAGCGCCCCGTATTCGACATTGACAGCAAATCCGCTTTTCTTCGCCACTTAGAAATCCCCTGGATTGTTCCTTCAGCCAGTATTATAGCAAAATCGCGCAATGCGTTCCGCAGGGAGTTCATGGCCGCGGAAGGCTTCGCAAGAGCGCCATGCAACCGAGGTACACGTCGTCGTAAGTCTCGTCGAAGTTGCCTGTATACCACGGGTCTGCGACGTCGCGATTCGACCCGGCGAACGAAAGGAGCTTTTTCAGCTTGCCGCGGTCCTCTGGACGGACGAGAAACTCAAGGTCCGCCATGTTGTAGCGATCCATCCCGACGATCAAGTCGTATTCAGCCGCCTTTTCGGCGGTGAGGAGCCACGCCTCGCGCCGCGGATGAGGTATGCCCATCTCGTCGAGCTTGCGCCTCGTGCCGCGGTGCGTGTCGCAGCCGATCGCGTCTTCGTGCATCGCGGCAGACTCCACGACGACGTCGGACCTCCCCGCCTTGGCGAGCAGGTCCTTCATCACGAATTCCGCCATTGGGCTGCGGCAGATGTTCCCGTGGCAAACGAACAAGATCTTCATCGCCGCAGATTATACCAAATCGCGGCCGACTTTGCGTCGCCATCGGCCGGAGGGCCTCAGGCAAGCCCTGTCAAAAAGAGATATTTGCCGCCAAGACCACGACGACTGCGGCGAGCATCAAGGCCGAGACGAGCTTCAAGGTGGCCGTCGCCTTCACCGAGCCGACGAGCTTGGCGCGGAAAAAGTCGGCGGCCACAATCGCGGGGAGATAGACGAAAGGCACGAGGGCGCAGAAAAGCGTGCCGAGGAGAAGCGTCTGCACGGCCGGCGCAAGAGTCGAGTCCGGGCGCGTGAAGCTCGGCAGGAACGCGAGGAAGAAAAGGATAGTCAGCGGATTCGACATCGACATCGCAATCCCACGGAGGAAAAGCCGGAAGCCCCGCCCGCTCGCGGGACGGAGCGCATCAGGCGACGCGGCGCGGAAGCTGCGGATCGCGTCCGCAAACGCGCCGTAGGCGAGATACGCGATATAGACGGCTCCGGCAATCTGGATTGCGGACATTGTCGCAGGGTGGGCGGTGAAAAACGAGGCGACGCCCGCGGTCAAGAGGAGGATCCAGAGCCAGCATCCGGCGACAAGCCCCAACATCAGCGTGGCGGCGCGGGCCTTGCCGTCCGAGAGCGCCGTCGCGATGGTGCAGGTCAAATCCGGTCCGGGCTTTACGATCAGCGCCAGCGATC
>Ga0256405_10002245_pt1 | contig 45768 bp, 34 predicted proteins | sample RumenRJG_02DNA_FD_189096 | JGI IMG/M metagenome (GOLD analysis project Ga0256405, IMG submission 189096) | Bovine rumen microbial communities from Lethbridge, Alberta, Canada - RJG_02 | ecosystem: Host-associated > Mammals > Digestive system > Stomach > Rumen | place: Canada: Alberta... | reverse complement strand
AATGGTTAGGAGTGTTATTAAAACGTTTCTTCCAGAACCAATTTAAGAGAAATACCATTCCAGATGGTCCTAAAGTTGGCACTGTTGCGGTTTCTCCACGTGGTGATCTTCGCCTTCCTTCAGATGGTGATAGCGCTATATTTATGAAGGAATGGGAAGAGATAATTGAGTAAAACAAAAGACGCTAAATACCAACTTTCATATATAATATTGTGGTATGACAAAAAAGAAGAGACTTGGATTAATATTAGGTATTTCTATTCCTTGCGGTTGTATTCTAATAATCGCGTTATGTTTTGGAGTCTTTTTTTGGTTGTTTTCTAGGCCATTTACTTATGAAGGCGAATATAAAAATTTATATACGACTGCTGTTTGCAATATTTTTGGGATCCAAGGGCATATATCTGATGGTGAGGCCTTATATAATCCTATAATCACTATTGAAGAAACTGATGAATATGGAAGAGTTATGTTCTTATATCAAGAAAAGTCAAGCATTTCTAAAATGACCGATTTAGATTGGTATGGTGGACTTGTCATTATGCAAAAAAGTGATGAAAGCAAGGCATATTATTTAGACAATTGTTATCTACCACTTTATGTTCCGACTACAGAATATAAGACAGTTTTTACTGAAGAAGAAATAATTACATTTAAAAATCTAAACAATTGGAATAAAGAACTAGATTCAACAGATTTGCTATGTTCCGATTTTGTTGTCAGACACCCAAAAGGAGCTCTAAATTTAAAAGATAGTGATTTTAAACAGCCCCTTAATTAGTATGTTTCTAGCGTTGCTGATAAAGCTGAGTACAACGTGTATAGATGGTCAGAGTATTCTCAAACTGATAAAAATGGTCTTGAATTGTATTATGCAAAGGGTATTAATCGTGATGAAGAGCCAACAAAAGATTACCATTTTGCTATGATTTTTAATGCGGATAAAGCGTGTCCGCAAAATAATGTTATAGAGATAAAGAATATTGAAAATACAGAACAATATTTAACAGAACTTAAACAACGCGTAGGATGGGATAGATAATTAGGTAACTACAAAACAGACAAGTGCCCAGTTGAGCTAAAAACAATATTTAATCTTTTAAGTAATGTCTTAAGTGACAAAGTAGAAGATAGAGAATTATTTATGAAGGGCATTGATTACTCTTATTATTATGAGGAGGAAGAATAGATATGATACACTTGAAAAAAATCGATTCAACTAACATATGGGAGATTGTTGATTTAAAGGTATTCAAATCTCAGAAACACTTCGTTGCGGCAAATTGGATGAGCATCGTTCAAGCGTATGGTGTTCAGAATTCGGCCACATCTGCTTTTCCTTTTGCTATTTATAATGACAAAAGACCAGTTGGATTTCTAATGATTGGTTTTAACGAAGCTGCAATGTATGAAAACTGGGATGACATTGAAGCTCCGAAATCACTTATCAACAACTACTCCATCTGGCGTTTGATGATTGACAAACGATATCAAAAACGCGGTTATGGTAGAGAAGCGATAAAATTGGCGCTCGACTTTATTAGAACTTGGCCATGCGGAAAAGCTGAGTATTGTTCCCTTTCTTATGAGCCAGAGAACGAAGTGGCTAGAGAGTTATATCGTTCCATGGGGTTTATTGAAAACGGTGAAATGGACGGCGATGAAATTGTCGCAGTGTTGAAACTGTAACACAAAGTATTTTCAGTCTGTACGATGATACCACAATCTATACGGTTGGTATCAAATCGCTAATTTATAGCCATGAAAGAGAATTATTCTGATACGATAAAAAGTGTCAGAATTTTTTCTTTTTTGCGTTTTTTATTTATTTTTAAAGGATTATGTGTGTTAAAGATGCAATTAATGGGCTTTTTTATTGTTTGTTCAAAAGTAGGAACGAAAGGAAACGCCAAAAAACGAAAGGTACAAAAGAATTATTGATATGGTAATATTGTTTTATGAAAATAAAAGGTATTCCATATATACGTGTTTGGTTTAAACTTTTCGATTATCGTAGTAAAGATACCCCTATAGTTTTTGTGCCTGATTGCTTAATTCTCTTCGCTGTCAACGTAGTGTTGTTCACTCTTTTGAATCGTTTTCAAGCTTATTTCATTCCTTATTCGCTAGGCGTTGCAATATTACTTATCGTTTTATTTTACTTGCAATTCCTTTCTTTGAGCGCTAGAAGAATTTACGATATTGGGGCGCCTCGTTTATTATGCCTGATTTCTTTGACAATTATTGGAATAGTCTTTGTATTTGTTTTTTGCTTGTTTAATACCAATTTCTGTGCAAATGATGAAGTTCACCACAAAAAACGTTCTAGACCAGCTCCTTATATAGTTTCTAGTAGTGTGACTTTTCTAAACATTTTACTTTTACCCATATATCTTTTTGTTTATGCATTTGGAAGAGATATAGTTTGTGATTGGTTTATCGGTCCAACAGTTTGGACAATTGATAAGAATTTTAATCATTATGAACAAAGAAAGAACAATACAAAAAACGCAAACGCAATGATGCCTGACTTGTCAGAAGTTGAAGAATATTCGGAAGTTCGCTTTGCCTATCAGCATACTAAAGAAAGTCTCATCTTAGACTTTGACTCCTATAGTGTTTCTGTATTTCTTTCTTATGGTGATAACTATCAGTCCGCAAAAGAAAGCACGGATGATAGATATGAATCGCTTTATTTGGATAGAGAGTTTTATTCATTCATGTTCTATGAATTCGAGTATAAAGGATATTATTTGAGAATTGTGCCTGATCGATATTACAACGATAAAAATGGTGATGGTCTTCCTACCGTTAAATCATTTATGTTGGTAGGATTCAATGATTCAAAGAAGACAATATCGTACATGTATTTTTATGATTTTGATTTAGATGTGATTTCGGATAAGGGTACTAATGATGGGGCATCAGAGGCGCTTAAACAAAGGGAAATGCGTCGCTTTTTGAAAACATATTTCTATTGGTATCAATAAACGAAAGTTGTACGAACTGTACGAGGGTGTACAAACTTTGTATCAAAATGGTGCTTTCGACCCATGAAAGAGAATTATTCTGATACGATAAAAAGTGTCAGAATATTTCATTTTTAGGGCATTTATGAAGAGGTTCGTGGATTTCAATCCGAAAACCTTAGGGGCGATGATGAGGCTGTTCAGGGTAAGGGCCAATATGACAAAAAATAATTAAAACAATTTAAACAATCTATACAATCTTTGTTAAAATAAAAAACGTATGAAATATTTGGTAATAATATCGACCTTATTTGTCATTGGCTCATTGCTAGGATGGGTGATAGAACTTTTCTTCCGTAGATTTGTCTCGCAAAAGAAATGGATGAATCCCGGCTTTTTAACTGGACCTTATTTACCAATTTATGGTTTTGGGGTAATTGTTCTATATGGAGTCAGTAATATCCCTTTAGAAATAAATCCAGAAGTATGGGGTATTGTTGTTCGTATTGCTATTATCGGAGTTGGAATGACATTAATAGAATTTGTCGCCGGTCTTATTTTTATAAAAGGCCTCAAGATTAAATTATGGGATTATTCAAACCGTAAGGGGAATATCATGGGCATCATTTGTCCGTCATTTTCATTAATATGGTTAGTTGTTGGTTCATTATATTATTTCTTATTAAATCCAGTTTTGGTGGAAGGCATATCTTGGATAAGTGAGAATCTTATCTATACATATTTTGTTGGAGCGGTCATCGGTGCAATGTTGGTTGACTTTGCTTATTCCATTCACCTCGCTTCCAAGTTAAAACAATTTAAAGAATACAGCGATTTAAGATTCGAAGGATTTAAAAAAGAATTTAAAAAGAGAATCAAAGAAATAAGAAGCAAAGATAGTCATTAATTTATTATTTGCCTCTTTAGATGAGTTGATATTATCTACCTTTTTATTAGTTTTAGCTTTAAAATGTTTGTGTGACTAGAGAAATGAAACATAAATTAATAATTAATACATTACTTCTTATTATTCTATGTGGATGTTCTAACACTATTAGTCCATCTGATAGTCAAACTTCTAAAAGTTCAAATTACATTAAGCCAGAATCTTTTAAAGTGTATGACGTTTATCTTGATGATGGATATCCTAGTAATAAAACTTTTGTTCTTGAAGAATTTGAAGATCAAACTTTCCATATAAGCAATAAATCAGACGCCATTATCAATGATACATATGGTACTGTCGTGAGTAACTGTTCAGCTGTCTATGTTTTTGATGCTAATAATGATGGATATCGTGATTTTTGTACTGTCAAAAGTGATGGCAGTGGTGTTATTTATTGGTATGTTTCTATTTATGATTTACACAATAATAAAGAAATATATAGACACTGGGAAAGACTACATTTCTCATATTTTTTAAATCTTAAAGATAACGATTTATATGTTAGGCAAGTAAAAACTTATTTTGATGATGAAACAATTAACGAAGGAAAATTATCCTTTAGTGAAGATAAAGGTGTCTATATTGACTGGAATAAGAACTACGACATCACTGATTTTGATGTGACAATCACTCTCGCTGATCCAAAACATACGCCAGTAACTATTAAAAAACAAAAAGATGGATATCACGTTAACGTTGATGATTATTCATTGTATTTGTTTGAAATCGATATTCATTCTAACGTTGACTATGGTGATGAAAATATTCCAGTTTCTTTTGCAATGGCGGGGGATAAATTTTCTGTTAATTCCGCGACTAAAATAGGTAAAACACAAAGATATAGCTTTTCCTTCCTTAGTAATCAAGACAATAATTACATCACAAATATCACCGTTTCAAATATCACCAAAACGTTTATTTTTAATAAAGAAAAAAGAACTTCCTATCTCAACTTTGGAGATATTGTTCCTTGGTCTAAAGATGTGAACTTAAGCAACTTAAACATGCTTAAGGTTCAAACTGAACTAACTTTAAACATAATGCCTTCTCATGGTCGTAGCATTAATGTGTATCGTAATCAAAAAGAATTATCTCAAGCATTAGATTATTTCAATACATGGGTCTTTGAAGTATTACCTGAAGACTTTGGCTTTTTAACCCAAAGCATCCAAGTTTGCGAAGATTATTACTTCTACACCGATGAACAAGTATATTCTTATAAAATCAATTCCCAATTTGTCCAAGTAAATGATAAGTGGTATAGATTAAGATCTAGTTTTATTTTGGAATATACAGAAGATTACGAAAAGTATTATGCTTTCCCATCAAACACTGTGAATGCCGCTGTTTATGATACTTCTAATAACTCACAAACGGATAAGACGATTAATTATCTCAGTGATTTAGTCTTTACTGAGGAATCTTTAGATAAGAATTCGGCACCAAAAGCAAAATATTATTTTGTAATTAATGACTATAAATACTATATTGTCTCTTCTAAAATATTCTTCGAAGTCACTAGCAATAGTGGTCATTTATATACAATCACTAGCGATAAAGATTTTTCAGATTTGTTCTAGAGATTCATTCTTTTTACTAAAGTAACTGGGTTTTCTCCAAGAAACTTTCTAGAATGAAAAAGTTTTATGAGACATATGGTAACTTTTCAAATTTGCCAACGGCATTGGCAAAATTGCTTTATAGATTTACTTTTTTATCATCTAAAACTGAGGTCATTTGTCGTAGTGGAACTTAAAAACGCTGATTTTGATCCATCTTTCATTGGCCAATTGCAGTTTTATGTGACCGCAATAGATGAAACAATAAAATAAGAAAATGATAATCCAACGATAGGATTACTCCTTTGCAAGAATAAGGACAAATACTCGGTTGACTGGTCACTAAAATCAAGTCTTGCTCCAATTGGTGTTGCTTCTTATGAGATAAGAGATTATTTACCATCCGAAGAAGAGATTAATAAATACTTATCTTAATAAAATAATTATGCAATAATTGTTTATCAAGAATTGACTATGGCTAGTAATAACGATTATCTACAATTTGTCTTAGAACTATTAAGAGAAACTAGAGACATTACCTATAAGAAAATGATGGGTGAATTTATGCTTTATAAAGATAGCATCCTCTTTGGTGGTGTCTATGATAATAGATTCCTTATTAAGAATGTTCCATCATTAAAAGAATATAACTTAAAAGAACAAATTCCTTATCCAACCGCTAAGCCAATGTTATTAATCGATTCAGAAGATCCTGATGAAATTAAAGAGATGGTTTCAAAAGCGGTTAGTGATTTAAAAAAATAAAAATTTTTTCAATAAACAACTAACTAGATACATTCTAAACAAAATATAAAATAATGCTTTAAAACGCCCGTGAGCGCATTTGCTATGCGTTTTTTACTGCGCTATCATTGAATTGGATATATGGCATACTCATTAATACCAATTGTCGCGGTTATTATCGGTGCAATAATTAACTGGGATGTTTTTATGAGCAAAAAATATCGCGTAATGAATAGTGATATTTTTCGCGCTTATAAGATAGTGATTATTTGCCAATTTATCTTCTTTACCGCGGACATCTTATGGGGCGTATTAGACTCCTTATCAAATAAAGTTCCAGCAATGATTGATACAACCATCTTCTTTGTGTCGATGGCTTTTGGTGTTTCGGCTTGGCTAAGATTTGCCGCTAAATATTTAGAAGAAAAGAAACTAACGAGCAATATTACTTTAGTCTTTGCCCTTATTTTCTTAATCGCTGGTGTGACTTTGGTCATTATTAATATCTTTAATCCAATCTTATTTAGCTATAGTAGTGGCGAATATGTACCTAAGGCTGGTCGATATGGTTATTTCACCGCGCAAATGGCCATGTATCTCATTGCTTCTATAATTGCCTTTGTTCGTACTCTCACTAATAAGAATTATCGTAAGATGAGATATTTAACTATTGGCCTTGTCGGTCTAATCATGGCGGGTTTAACTGTCTTACAAATCTTTTATCCAACCCTTCCTTTATATTCACTTGGTCACTTATTATCCATGGTTCTTATTCACATGTTTATTGTTAATACTGAATCACAAAGCTATCAGCGTTCGATAAGCGCTGCTTCGCAAAGAGTGAAAGAAAAGAGTCAAGAATTAGAAACCACTAAAGAGTTAGCGTATCAAGACCAATTGACTGGTATTAGAAATAAACATGCTTATGTCGAACGTGAAGAAAGCATTGATGCATCACTCCATGATAAGAGCAGTGGTAATTTATGCTTATTCATCTTTGACTTAAACGATTTAAAGCTAATTAATGATACTTTTGGTCATGAACAAGGTGATGAATACATCATTAAATCAGTTAAAATCATTAAACAAGTATTCAAAAATCAAATCATTTATCGTATTGGTGGTGATGAATTCGCTACCTTCGTAGATGGCCCTGATTTCAACAATAGATATTACTTATTAGAACAATTCAACAAAGTTGTGGAATCAAATATCGGTAAAAATGAACCAATTATTGCTGTTGGTTTTGCCGATTATGTGCCAGAAAAAGATAATTCTTTAAGATCCATCTTCACTCGAGCGGATGAACGTATGTACGCGAGAAAGAAAGTGCTTAAAGAAATGGCCGCTAAAGAAAACGAAGACCAAAAAGATAGTGCGGTTTCTGATTCCGTGTCTCGTCAAGAATACTATGAGATATTCTATCGTCATGGTAAACTCTCTTTAATTAACTTTTTAAATAGTTCACCTTGTGATGAAATCGTAGAAATAGATGTCGTTAATGACACTTATAAAATCTTCTATCATGTCGAAGGTAAATACTTCGTTCCTAACGTTGACATTTCTTATAAAGAACTATTAGAATTCACCGCGAAGCATATCGTCCATCCTGATGACGCTGGTGAATATTTAGCGTTAATGAAAATCGATGGATTTTTTGAACGTTTAGCTAATGCTAAAATACCAAACTTTGACTTTGCACATTTTAGATATAAATTACAAGATGGTGCTTATCGATATGTCGAACAATGCGTTATTGCTGGAGAAGAAAATGGTATTCCTCCTGGCATGTTTAGAATATATATCTTTGATATTCATAACATGATGATTAGAAGAATGGGTATCGCTAGTGATGATTCTAATGTCATCTCTCATGTTCGTGATAAAACAACAGGTCTATTAAATAGTAAAGACTTCTTTGTTAAAGCAGAGCAAATCGTTAAAGATAATCCAAAGAAGCAATGGTGTGTGCTTTTCCTTGATATTGAACACTTCAAATTCTTTGATGAATGGTATGGTCGTGAACAGGGTGATTACTTATTATCTAAGATTGGTGCTGAGTTATCTGAAAGTGAATTAGTGCACAATGGTGCGGCTGGTTATTTCGGTCAAGATGACTTCGTTATTTTAGCGGAATTTGATAAAGACAAAATTAAAGCTTTATATGAGAATATTCATCACCTTATCGCCTCTTTTGGTCTTACCGCTGGTTTCTTACCGGCTATCGGTGTGGCTTTATTAGAAAAAGATATGATCCTTGTGGACGCTATTGATAGAGCGAGCATTGCGGCTTCCAAAGCCAAAGGCGACATTAGAAATAGAATTATATATTATAATTCTGATATGCAGTTCCTCGCTGAACACGAATATCGCGTTCTTTCTGATTTCATGAGCGCTTTACAAAATGATGAAATCACCTTCTATTTACAACCACAGTGCCGCGCTAAAACAGGTAAAATCGTTGGTGCGGAAGCTTTAGCAAGATGGATTAAAAAAGACGGTACACAAATTCCACCCGCAGTCTTTATTCCTGTCTTAGAGAAATATAACTTCATTACTGACTTAGACCAATACATTTGGGAGAAAGTTTGTAAGAGCTTAAAGCATTGGTTAGATTCAGGACATATTGCTGTTCCAGTTTCTATTAATGTTTCTCGTATTGATATTTATAATTTTGATATTGCTACTTACATTCGTAATTTAGCAGATAAATATGAAATCCCACATCGCCTTATCAAAGTGGAAATCACTGAATCCGCTTATGCGGAAACCGTTAATATTATCGAAGATATCGTTTCGCGTTTACGTAAGGACGGCTTTGAAGTTTTAATGGATGACTTCGGTAGTGGTTATTCTTCCTTAAATATGCTTTCCACAATTAAACTAGACGCTATTAAGTTAGACTCTGAATTCTTACGCTTAGAAGGCGCTGACTATGAGAGAGGTATCCGTATTATTGAATCTGTTGTTAATATGGCCAAAACTATGACCTTGCCAATTATCGTGGAAGGTGTAGAAACTAAAAAACAATGTGAATTCCTTATGGAATTAGGTTGTCGTTATATCCAAGGCTATTACTTCTATAAACCATTATCACGTGAAGACTTTGAAAAGGTTGTTAAACAAAAAGACATGATTGATGAACGTGGTTTTGTCGTTAAGCCTAATGAACAATTACGTATTAGAGAATTCTTAGATAAGAATATCTACTCTGACTCAATGTTAAATAACATTATTGGTGCGGTAGCCTTCTATTCATGGGATAAAGAACATGTTGATATCGTGAGATATAACCAACAATTCTATCAAGCGGTTGATGTTCCTGACTTTGCGGAAAGATTAGTAAATATTGAATTATTTGCCCCTGAAGAAGATCGCCCAATCATGTTTGCCGCTTTACAAGAGGCGATGGATAACCGTTTATCTGGTTCTATTGCGACAATTAGATTCCATCGTAGTGATGGTGGTCTCATGTCCTTTAGAATTCATTTCTATTATCTTGGTCAAAAAGAAGGTAGAGAGTTGTTCTATGGTGCGGCCTATAATGATAGTGAACTTGCTAACTTAAAAGAAGTTAAAGACTTAATCACTGAATATTCCACTGATAACATGATTCTCGTCAGTGTTATAAACAAGAAGTTTAGATTCAATGTTATCTCACATACTGTGAGCAACTTATTGGGCATTACTCCGTCAGAGCTTGAAAAAGAACTCAATGACTCATCATTCATCAAGCGCTGCGTCAATCCAAAAGAGATGGCTGAAATTAATAAAGAAGCTCTTAAGCTTGCGGGTAAGCATAAGGAATTTAATAAGATTGTGACGGTCTATGATAAAGACAATAACAAAGTTAAGATCAATGTTGAGTTCCTCTGCGTTGCAGATGACGCAGATAATGTCGCTTACATCTTAAAAGCTCAACCAATAGAAAAATAAGTATCGACACCAGTCGGTACTTTTTCAAATATTTGTCATAAGTTTCAATAAATAAGCCCTTAAAGTAATATTACTTTTTATAATGAAAGAAAGATTACTTAAGGTGATTAGTATGAAAAAAAATAACAATAAGTATATGCCAAAGACCCCTAAAGAGAAGGGCTTATTTGTCGGTGCGATTATTTGCATAGTCATTTTTATCCCCTGCCTTATATTTATAATGGAAGGTATCGGTATTATTCCTTTTTTAATTATCGCTATACTCGCTATCTGTGGTGGCATGACATTAGCGTTCTACGCTAAAAAGATTATCGATGCTAGACTTAAAGAAGAAGGCGACGTGGAAGAACAACCAAAGGTTGAAGAACCCGTTAAAACTAAAGAACTAGAGCCTGCTAAGGAAGAAGTAATTCCTGAATCCGCTACTGTTACAGAAGTTGTTGAACCAGAACAAACTATTGAAGAACCAGTCTTTGAAGAAGAACCCGTTCCAGTTCAACTAGTAGAAAAGAAAAAACCTAATAAAGCAGTCTTTGCAGTTATTATTCCAATTATCGCTGTTATTTTAGTGGCCGCTATCGCTATTCCTGTTACTATTCATTTTGTTAACGCCAATAACAATGCAGAAATCAATGGTGGTAGTGGCAATAATAACAACAACGGTGGTAAAGTGTCATTCAACATTACTTCTACAACCCGCTATGAAGAAACTAGCGCCGATCGTGTTGATGGCTATCAATTCGAACCAAATAAAGACTATATTCAATATAGATTTATTAAACACGGTGATGCCTATTATGTTGAATGGATTGAACATGGCACATGGACATTTGATGCTTCAACAGGTTTCGTAAATGCTGTCTGTACCACATATGAGACATGGGACGATTATACAAACTCATGGAACAATCATACTTATTCAGAAGGTGCTTCTAACGCTCAAAAGAGTTTTAAAGTCGTTAACGATACCACATTGTATTGGAATGGTAATAGTCAGTTTGCCATCAAAAAGGTCAGTAGCTTCACCCATCCAATCGTTAAATATAACGGTCAATAAAAACTTTTTAAAAATAGCGGCACTAAAAAGTGTCGCTTTTTGTTGCGCTAACCTTATTAAAATAGGATTATATATGTGCGCTTATAATTTTATTTAGCAGTTATCACTAATTAATACGTCTAATAAGTGAAAGGAATTACAAACCATGAATAAAAAAGAAAGTAATATTCAAACAGCCTTTATATTGTCTATTGTCGCTCAAGGCATTTTGCTCTTATTCATTATTGTTCCAGGATATATCTCTATTCCTGGTGATACTATAACAAGATTAATTGTGACCTTAGGGTATTTCCCTGCTCCAATGGTTTTAGGCATCATCTCCGCAAGTATGAATAAAGTCACTTCATTAGAGGATGTTGGCGCTAAATTTAAAGCCTATCGTATTGTCGCTAGAGTTCTTTCAATTATTGCCATTGTCGTTAGTGCGATCATCGTATTTGTTAACTTAATTCAATTCGTATTCCATTTTTAAAATTTATTAATTAATAAATATGCACAAGGCAGTCTTTGTTACTAAAACAAGACTGCTTTTTTTGCGATTTTAACTTATAAAATAAAAATTTTATAAATATCTATTGCTTTGGTACGCGCATACGTGTAGTCTTTTAACTGTTGAAGAAAGGAAACGGAGTATGAAAAAATCTATCAAAACCGTGTTACTAAGCTTAGCATTGGTGGGCACTCTCGCCGGTTGTGACTTTGGTCAAAACCCAACAAGTAGTGTGACACCATCAAGTAATAGTGATACACCCCTTACATCATCCACTAGTTCAAGTGAAACTAGCTTACCAAGCTCTAGCTCAATTTCTAGTTCAAGTGAATCTAGCTCAGTAGTTACAAAAACCGACATCGTTTTAACTGCTAAAAAAACAAATCTAGATGTCAATGAGAGTGTGACAATTACCTCTAACGTCGAAGGCGTGACTTACTCAACAGTAGAAGGCGCTTCCGTTAACGGAGGTGTTTTCAGTGCTACTAAGGAGGGCACATTTGTTGTGACCGCGCATAAAGATGGCGATTATAACGATGGTACAATCACCTTCACTGTGACATTTGCAAAGACCGCTAACAAGGTTAAGGCTATCTTAAAAACAATGAAAGAAGGCCAAAACTTCACTGTGACTGCTAATAACTTATTAGGCGTTAACAAAATCTATAGAACAGAGAACTATTTCTTTGATGCCCAAAGTAATGAAGGCCAAGCCTTATTTACTAACATCATTCCAAATACACAGTTCGATAAAGTTGCTCACTATATCAAATTAGTGAATAACGAACTCATCATTGGTAACGATATCGTTTATAAAAATAGCAATGGTGAAGGCGTCATCGCCACTGACTTATATGATACAGATGGCTTACACTATGTTGATGTTGATGCGTTAACATTTGAAGGCACCAATGGTATCTTCTATACCGCTGATAACAATACCATTGTCTCTATGTCCGCGATCCTTGGCTCTGAATATGTCTTATATGCTGATAAGATCGAATTCAGCTTTGATAAAGACTTCGATTTAAACGCTAGAGTCATTTATATCAATCCAGATACAAATCAATTTGATGAAGAAAGCATTAATGCTTTTGGTTATATCAAATTCTCTGACATTGGTAAAACAGTGGCCCCAGTCGTGGATGAAGCTATTAAAAATGTCGCTGTCAGTGAAACAGGTATGAGCGAAGAAGTTGCTTCTTCCTTCATGCTTACTAAAGCGCATCTCAAAGCCACAATTAAGCAATTCGTTGGTGAAACAGTTACTGTTTTAGGTACAAGCGAATACCACTTCGATGAAAAATACTTAATCGAAGATAAAGTGGTTAGAGGCACAACCATCCATAACTTCTATGAAAAAGATGAAAGTGGCAACGCTAACTATGTTGGCATTGGTCCAGACAACAAACTTGTTAAAACAAATTATGGAGAATGGGATTCATTCACCTTCCCATTTGCCACTTTAACATTAAGTGATTTCAGACAAACAACCGCACATACATATTCTTATATGGGTTATAACTCCAATGCTGTTGCTAAATATTTAGCGTGGGCTAACATTGGTGATAACGTTCTTGCTTATATCACCGCTAAAGAAGAAAACGGCAAAATCGCTTCCTTCACCTGCGAAACAGCTAACCAACTCAATAACATCGGTACAGATGATGCTCCAGTTTATAAATATGGTAAATATGTCTTTGAAATCGAGGTCTTACCATATGAAACAATTGTGGCTCCAGCCCCATTTGAAGCGGATGCTGATACAACAAGAGTTAAAGCGTATATGGATGAATTAACTGAAAGTGGTGCTAACTATACCTTAATGATTGGCGATCACTCTTCACCAAGTGACCTCATTACTATCAAAGTCACAGAAAAAACTATCTTAATTAAGAATTACAAAAATAAAGAAACAACCTATAAGGGCTATCATGTCTTAGACGATGGTGTGATTGAGTTCTCCGCCACTAATAATGGTCAAGCAACAACAGATGATGCATCTGACGATACCGCTACCGCTAAATTCGTTAAAGATGTTGAAATGGCGGAAGGTCAAACCTTAGCCTCATTATTAGGCCTTAACATTGCTCCTGAAACAATGAAGTTCGATGAAGATGGCAACATCATCTTTAAAGATGGTGTCTTAAATGGTGGTAAAGGCTTATTCAATGACTTCTATTGGAAAGATAGCGCTATGGATGGCACAATCAAATTCACCATTTATGGTGATCACATCAGTTCCATCAACTTCAAATATGCTGATGGTTCTACAACTGCTCAATATGCTCAACTCTTTATGTATGGCACAACTGGTTTAACATCTAATTTTGAAAAAGATTTAGTTACTAAATTAGCCACAATTAAAGATGCTCCACATCCAACATCATGGGCAGAAGAATCACCTGCAGCTTATGAAAAAATGGTTACCTTATTAGGTGAAGAATTAGCCGCTATTATTCCTTACATCTATGATGAAACTGTTAGTGGCTTCTTTGATGGCGGTACACTCAGTTCTAGCACAACATTAAGAATCAAATTAACAGATAATAAAACACTTTCAGATGCATATCGTAGTGCTTTAACACAAGCATGCGTTGATGCTGGCTTTACCAAAGCTTCTAACATCAGTGCAAAACTCACTGTTGGTGACAAAATATTAACTGTTGGCACTTTAGCCTCACAAGTAAGCATCATTTATAAGAACGCTTAATATGAAGAAACTATTACCATTAATTTCATTATTAGTACTTACTGCTTGCTCAAATCCAGTTTTGAGCAGCAGTGGTAATAGTGACTCATTTTCTTCTAGCGAATCTACTTCTAGTGTAGTTAGCTCATCCACTAGTGAAATATCTTCTAGCGAAGTATCTAGTTCCAGTAGTGCTTCTAGCTTTAGTTCCTTTAGCAGTTCTATAGAAGTACCACCTACACCTAGTGAATTATTTGATTCGTTTCATGAAAAATTAGCGTTAAAGAATTCCACTTTGATTGATGAAAACTACATCGAACAAAAGTTCATTGAAGGTAAAGTTTTAACTAATCATTATTTTGGTAAATTCGCTGATCAAGGTGATGATGGGTATTGCAAATATCTTGATCAAGGCCTATATCATTTCAATTTCATTGAGGGTGGTATTGAAATAGATAGATGTAAGACAGTTAGTAACGACATTGATATGTGTGATTTCTTCTATACCACTTATGATTTGAAAGACTTCAAATCTAAATGGAAGAAGACTACTGATGACTTCGTCTATACATCCACTGAAAAAGAAATCAGTGTCCTTATTGCGGAACTAGATGGACAAGGCATTTTAGCGGAAGGCAGTGATTCGTTCACAAGTACATTAACTCTCGCTGGTGATGGTAAATCCGCTAAATATGAAACAACTGCTATTTCTAATGACTTTGGAACATTCCAAATGAGTTTCACTGTTAAGGATTTAGGAGCAACAACTCATGATAGTGTGACTAATTATTTAGTGAACGCTCCAAGATTGGTGTCCACTAATGAATTCCCTAGTGAAGTTAAAACTGCTATCAATAGCATGTTCAACATGGACATTCATGCGCCTACAGGCACAAGTTATGCTCATGATAGTTATGTTAGTTACAATAATGATTCAGTTAGTCAAATCTTCTATGAAGATTATCTTGCTGGAGATCAAGTAATTAACTATCGTTCTTATCTAGAATCTATTGGCTTTACTTTATCCGATATCACAACTGAAAAAGATGATTTAAAGAAATTAGGCTATGTTAGATACTACTATGAAAAAGTAGTGGGTCTAGAAACCCTATTCGTTGAATTATATTTTGTTCCAAAGATTCAACTAGATACGTTCGAGCAAACACTATACCCTAATGGTATCTTACATTTAAGATTTATTAGACCAGCAGAATAAAAAATGACAGATTTTTCTTTTATATAAGTTCTTCTGCGACATGACAAACTAATCCCAAAAAGCCATTTTTTATGCAAAATAATTAAAAAGTTGAGAAAACAACAATGTTTTTTAAAAATACTTTGATTCTTCGTTGGGGGTGGTGTTATATTTGTCGTTGTGAAAAAAATCCGGACCATTTCACGTTTTTTATAGGAGAATTAAAATGAATTTATTAACTATTGTCTCCTTGCTCTGCAGCGGGACTGCTGCTTTACAAGGAAACGGCTATTTACCCGGCGTTCGCGCAAGGTATATTGAAGAATCTGGTTTTGACAGTAGGGCACCTATAATTGGCACTGTTAGTTCATCATACGACAATAACAATCCATATTTGGCTACTTTTGGAACCGCAACTTGCGTTGAGGCGAGAGAAGTTGGAAAGACAAGCAAAGTAGTCAGACAGGGATGGTGGCTTTGGGATCAAACCAAAAATGATTTCCCCACACATGCTTATGCTTTGTACAAATATAAATATCGTGCCGATTCTGGAACAGATTTAATGTCTAAAGATGCTATCTACCTTTCTAGTGGATTGGACATGCATTTTTCTTGGACTGTCGCAAAAGGCAAAACCGATATTTTTTCAAAAACTTTAACTACTACCATGACCACCAAGTTTGGCATGACACAAAAAGCCCAAGTGTCTGGCGACATATATGGTGTAAAAGTAGGCGGAGAGGTTTCTTCAACTGAAGAGATTACAAACTCTATTTCAGCGAGCATTACAGAGACTGTCAGCTATACATACGAAGAGAGTACAGTACTCACGTATGATTTCCATTCTTCTGAAAGCAGTTATTATCGCTTTCAAGAAAGAGCGACTTTTGATGTGTATTGCATTCAATCATATTCAATCAGCTATGCTAAATCACAAAGAACAACATATGATAACGGCTATCGAAACTATAGATACACATATACTCCATCTTATAGATTAGATGAGCAAATTATCAAGTTTGTTTATGTTGAAGATTCAGCCTCTGTTGGTGTATATAAACAAAAAGTAAACAACGATGGCTCTAAAACATATGATGATACAAAAATAGATAATACTGTATACTTCTAAAGATATATCGTTGTTAAATATTTGGAGGAGATAAGATATGTTAAAACTCAGTAATATAAAAAAAGTATTCGTAAGTAAACACAGTAGCGTTGAAGCTCTTGCTGATGTTACGTACACCTTTCCAGAAACAGGTTTAGTTAGTATTGTAGGCAAATCTGGATCTGGCAAGACAACCTTATTAAACATTTTAGCAGGCTTATCTTCTCCTTCTTCTGGCGACTATTACATTGATAATCTTGATTCAAAGGATCTTTCTAAAAAAGATTGGGATTTCTTGAGAAAAGAATACTTCAGCTTCATTTTTCAAGATAAGAATCTAATTGACAAAAGAACTGTTTTCGAAAACTTAGAATTTGTACTTTTGGACAAAGAAAATGCAAACGAAGAAATAGATAAAGTTCTTACTTTGTTTGACATTAGTTCTTTAAAAAATACTATTGTTGCTGACTTATCTGGTGGAGAACAACAAAGAGTCGCTATTGCTAGAGCATATCTAAAGCAATCAAAAGTTATCTTAGCGGATGAACCTAGTGCTTCTTTAGACGAGGCAAATACAATTATCGTCTTTGAAACTTTGAAAAAGGCATCTAAAGAAAAACTAGTAATCTTAGTGACTCATGATGTTGAATTTGCTAATAAATATAGCGATTCAATTATTAATATATCCTATGGAAAAATATCTCCTAACAAAGAGACTAATCAAAATAATAAAATCTCAAACACAATATCTTTGGATAATGGTGAAAAGCCTTCTTTGAAGAACCTTTTATTTAAAAGAAAAATGCTTTTCGGAAAGCAAAAATTCACAAAGGTCTTCTCTTGCATACTTTTAAGTCTTGTCTCTAGTATCTTGTGCTTAAGCGGATATTACACATTATTCGATAGAGATGAATACGAAGCAAGAATCAATAAAAGTAATGCAATCGATTCGCTAGTTGCTAATAAAGATGATTTCTATACACCGTTCCAGTTAAAGGATATTGATATAATCAAGACCGAAAAATATCCATCTGTCTCTTTTTCTCCATGTTATGTAGATAACGGACTTACTAACTACAATTTGCTTTATGAGTCCGGTAGTTATTATCAATTCAGTGAAACTTTTTTTGACACAATTGTCGTGGACAACAGTATTGCGGACAGATCAATAGTGCCAACAGATTATGTCTTAGATCAACTTCAAGCATATCAAATAATATCGTTTGATTCTTATGAAGATTCGATTGGCAGTTCATTCAATTTGCTTGGTGAGACTTTTTATATAGCAGACCTCGTAATGACAAACTATAAAGATTATTTGAACGCGTATGATTATGAAATAAAATTGATAGTTTTTAACATTACAAAAATGAATCAAAAGACATTTGAATTATTTGACTCTCTTAAAAAATATAATAAGGAAATGATAGATGCTCGAGAGCCACGCCATAAGTATTTAGGCAATTACAAAATAATGTCTTCTGAGTATTTGAAAAATAGAGAGTGCACTTTCGGAACAACTCAGTTAGAAAACGATAATGAGATAGTAATTACAACCTATGCGTTTCGTTTGCTGGAAAATATTACAAGCAGTTCTATGCAACCGGATGAATTGTATGAATTAATGGAATCTAAAATTGGTACTTCTATTCATGTAGCTGTCAAGGATAAAGAAACTGGTAAAATAATGATTGATTCTGATTTTACTATAAAAGGTGTCATATTTGATTGCTTTTTTAACGACAATAGCGCACTCTACTTCACAAAATCATTTATTGATAGCCTCGAATATGCTAGTGAGGCTAGAACAATATCTACTTATTCCATAGGATGGGGAAATAGTTATGATTCAACAAATCTAACTCGTTTCTTACGTAAGCACAATTGTATGGTACTTAGTGACATTTATTCTACTATCGAGGGGGATATTGGCTATGTAACAAGCACTGCTATATTTTTCAATATTCTTTCTGTCTTCTTCTCAGTTCTTTTACTCACAACTTTGCTTTTCTTTAATGCTAATATTATTAAGCACAATAAACGGAATATAGGTATAGCTCACTCGTTGGGCATAAATCACAAAGAAATAACAGCTATGCTATTAATTGAGAATGCTTTTGATATTTGTGTGGCGTTGATTGTATCTTTAGTGACAGGTGCCGTTTTTACCGCAGTAACAAACTACCTTGCTTTGAATAAAGGATTTGCAAACTATGCTTTATTTACCTTTAATCCATTGATTCACTTAGGGGTGTTTGGTATAACTCTAGTTATTTCATTCTTGCTCACATTATTCATTCATAGCAGAGTGAGAAAGATAGAAGTTTCCAATCTTCTTAAGAATTAATTAGATTTTAGCTTTAAAATGATAACGGGGTAAAAAATCCCGTTTTTTGTTACATACCAGTCAAGAATTTTTTAAAAAATATTTTTCAATTGTCATCAATTCTTTTTTGAACTTTCTTTTGCGTACACATATACACGTTTAAAAATTGCGCTATACTAAAAGTGCAAATGGGAACTCTATCTAAAATTTGGAATGGTTTTTTAAACATTTTTGGTTTACGCAAAAAATCAAAATACGTTAAGAACTATTTAAACGAAGCAAACATGAGATCTGCGATCTTTATGTCTGTTGTTATTTTCGTGTTGGAAATATGGCTTGTCTTGAGACAGACTCATAAATATGTCATTCCACAGCTTGCCGATCCAAACAACACTTTAAACTGGTTTGAAACCATTTTCAGCAACACCTCGCTATATTTCTTAATGATGTCATTCGGTGCGGCTATGTTATGGTATTCCATCCAATATATCAATAAGAAAAAATCCGTCAAGCGAATGGTTGTTCCAATTGTTTTTGCGGGTTTATCTCTTATTCTTTGTTGCTTCTTACCTCTTGAGTTTAAACTTGGAACTATCAACTTTGCCAATCCTGACCAGGCCAAAGTAATACGTAGTTTATTTAGACTATTATTCTATGTCGCTGTTGTCTTGTTTGATGCTGGCATTATTTTCTCATCTATTTACCGCTATAGAGGTGGTAGAAGAGCATCAATCAGTTCCATTATGGTTATTTCTTTGTTTGCTCTTGTTTGTTTGATGTTTGGCATTATGGTCTCCTACGGAGACTTCATTAGTTCAACAGTTTATCAAAACGTTGTTGTGGGTGTTGATAAAAATGGCAACGACATTATAAAGAATGTCATTGCTAATGACGATAAGAACAAAGAAATCATTTGTTTCTTAATGTTTACCATCTACATTGGCTGTTTATTAATCTGGAACCCAATGATTTCCATTGGTATTTTAGGAACCTTGTTCTTAGGCTTCTATTTTGCTCTTGATGGAGCAACTAGTTTAGGTAAGAAGGTCTTCCCTGAAGGTGACCTACTCAACTACATCACATTCTTTATCTCTTTAACAATGGTTTGTATATCCATCTTTAACCAACGTATTTCTGAAGCCAATAAAGATGAAGAGCTTGAAGAATTAGCCACTAAAGATAAAATCACTGGTTTGTTATCTTTTGAATATTTCACCTTACAAGTAAGAGAAAAAATCGCTGAATATAAAATTGAACGTGGTAATAGTGTCTATCTATTTATTAACATCACAAACTTCAAAGTCTATAACGACCAAAAAGGTTTCAAGAAAGGTAATGAGTTCTTAAAGACAGTTGGTCAGATTATTTCTGATGTCTTTAATGAAAATTCATTAATCACCCGTCAATCTGACGACCACTTTGTTGTTTTTACCATTAACTTAAAAGTCCAAGATAAAATTTTTGAAGTGGCTAGACGAGTGGAAGAAACAGATCCAGAAATTAAACCTAGTATTAAAGTTGGTGCAGCGGAAGTCTATGACCCAAGAGAAGATCCTCACTATGCCGTTGAAAAAGCCCGCTACGCATATGCGGAACTTAAGCGCATGTCTACTACAAAAATCATCCTCTTCTACGATGATAAGATGCATGATAACTATTTGATGAACCAATATATCGTTACTCATATTGATGAAGCCATTAAAAATGGCTACTTAAAAGCGTATTATCAACCAGTTGTCTGGTCTAAAGGTAGAACACTATGTGGCGTTGAAGCTTTAGCGAGATGGATTGATCCTAAATATGGTTTTCTCTCTCCTGGTAAATTTATTCCAGTATTAGAAAATAACCAACTTGTCTATAAATTAGATAAAGAAATCTTAAGAATCGTCTGTGCTGACATTCGTCATAATATGGATAAGGGTTTACCAGTCCTTCCAGTCTCTATTAACTTCTCTAGAGCGGACTTTGGTGTTATTGATATTGTGGAAGTCGTTAATGAGGTTGTTGATCAATATCAAGTTCCACATGAATTATTACACGTTGAAATCACTGAAAGTGCTTTAACTAACGAAATTGATTTATTAAAGAACACAATTAATAGATTACACGCTAAAGGATTTGCCACCTGGCTTGATGACTTCGGTAGTGGTTATTCTTCATTCAATGTCTTAAAAGACTTTGACTTTGATGTTTTAAAACTTGATATGGCTTTCCTTGTGGGCTTTAATGGCAACGAAAAAGCTAAAGCTTTAATTAAATCAGTCATCTCTCTTGCGGACCAAATTGGTATGAAGACACTTTGTGAAGGCGTTGAAACTGATGAACAAGCGAAGTTCTTAGAAGAAGTAAGCTGTGGCCGTTTACAAGGCTATTTATATGGTAAGCCTCTTTCCTATGATGAATTATTAGAAAAGATTCAAAAAGGCGAATATAGTATCGCGGATGAAAAAATAAATTAAAAACGGCCATTAAGGTCGTTTTGATTATTATTTCATTAATAGATGAAATACTTTATAATATTCATGCGTTAATAAATATTAATATCTAATAAGCGAAAGGAATTATTTAATATGCAACAAGTAAGCATCAGAAATAAGTGGGTTTCTTTAAGAGGTGGTTCCTATGTTAAGGACATGGAGGAAAGAGATGTCTTTTATGTAAAAGGCAAATTCTGGACTGTCACTAGAAAGAAATTTGTCCAAGATATGGAAGGTAACTTACTATACACAGTCAGAAACAAATTCTGGGCATTCTTTGTGAAAAAAGCCATGGTCTATGATAAAGATGGTAACCAAGTAGCGTTCATTAGAAGGAAATTCTGGTCTGTCCATGACCGTTATTTCGTTCAATCTTCATTAGGTAATTTAGAAATTACTGGAAATATTTTAGGATTCGATTATCATATTATCCTTGACGGTAAAGAAATCGGACACGTTGCAAGGAAGGTTTCTTTAAGAGATTCATTCGTCTTATCTTTAGAAGACGGCTATGACTTATCGTTCTTTGTGGCCTTTGTGATTGCAATTGATAACATCACAGATCAAAGAAACGCAGAAGCGTCAAGCAGTTATTAATATGGCAAGAATTAAACGTTATTGTGGTAATTACATCCTCGAAATTAATGGGGATAAAATTCAAGAATACTGTGGACCATATTTGTACCAAATCAGTAATGGAAAGCTACAAAAATACTGCGGTAATTATCTTTATGATATAAGCACTGATAAAATCCAACGTTACTGTGGTAATTATCTTTTAGTGTTTGATGGTAGAAGAATCCAACGTTACTGTGGTAACTATATTGCCGAAGTTGAAGGCAATAGAATCAAGCAATACTGTGGACCATATCTCTACGAGATTGAAGGTTTTCTCAGCAATGAGCAAATGAAGGCGTTAATCGCCATCTTATTTGCCTAAAAGGAATGATTATGAACAAATACATGAAAATGGCTATTAACGAAGCCAAGAAAGGCATTAGAAACGGACATGGTGGTCCTTTCGGTGCGGTGATTGTTAGAAATGATGAGGTTATTGCTAAAGGGCATAACCAAGTTGTAAAGAACAATGATCCAACTTGTCATGGTGAAATCATGGCAATTCATAAAGCCTGTAAGAAATTAGGAACTTTTGATTTAAGTGGTTGTGAAATCTACACAACCGGTGAACCATGCCCAATGTGTATGGCCGCGATTTTATGGGCCAACATTGAAAAGATTTATTACGGCTGCAATATCTTAGATACCGAAGAAATCGGTTTCAGAGATAAGAAGTTCTATGAACAATTTGAAAATCGTGAACAATTAATTCACGAATTAGATCGAAAAGAATGTCTCAAATTATACGGGGAATACAAGCGTATTAGTGATAAGGTTAATTATTAATGAAAAGATTCTTCGCCGACTTAGGTAAAGGCATTAAGTCTGTTTTTAAAGGCCCTGCCTCTAAAGACAACTTATTTGCATTAGATAATCGCGTACCAATTGGTAGTGCGATTCCTTTCGGCTTGCAGCATATTTTGGCGATGTTTGTCGCTAATATCACCCCAATCATTATTGTCTTTGCGGCGATTGGTCTATTAGACAGTCAATTAGGTGTTCAAGCTTTATTAGGCGCTGTCTTTATGGCCGGTATCGGCGCTATTGCTCAATTATTAATAGGTGTGAGATTACCTGTTGTACTAGGCACATCATTTACCTTTGTACCAGTGTTATTAACTATCGGTACAAGTACCGCTGCCGCTAGTGATCCAGTAACGGCTTATTATACAATTCTAGGCTCCATTATTTTTGGTGCCTTATTTGCGATAGTCTTCTCACTCTTTTATAGATGGTGGGGCAAGCTCATTAAACCAATCGTTCCAGCGATTGTGGTCTTGGGTGTTGGCCTATCTTTATTAACCAGTGGTGCGAATAGTTTTTTAGGCGGCACGACTGTTATCACAAATATCATTAATACAGGGGAAACTGGTACACCTGTCGCTTATTTTTGCTATATCATCGTCGCACTTGCGACATTAATTACTTCATTATTATGGTCAATATTCATGACAGGTGTATGGAAAAATCTTAACGTAGTCGTCGGTATTATTGTGGGCTATATTTTGAGTTGTTGCTTCCCTGGCATGATTAATTTTAATGGTCTTGCGATTACTGAATTTGTGGGCTCACATGGTGTCATTGATTATCCACATTTAATCAATATCACTCGAATTAGATTTGAACTTGTGCCATGTATCTTAACTTCAATCTGCTTTATTGCCACGACAATAGAAGCTATCGGTAATACCGATACAACCGCGAAGATTGCTTTAGGAAGAAAAGCCACTGCTCGTGAAATTAATGGTGGTCTTATCATCTATGGCGCTAATAGTGCCATTGCCGCTTTATTTGGGGCTTTCCCATTAACAATTTACGCCCAAAACGTTGGTATTGTTTCACAAACTAAAGTCACAAACCGTTTCACAATCTTTTTAGGCGCAGCATTCTTAGTCATTGCCAGCTTCTTCCCACCAATCGCTAATTTCTTATTTACCATCCCTGATGCTGTTATCGGTGGCTCGATGGTTATCTTATTTGGTTCCATTGCCATTATCGGTATGAAATCAATTTCAGAAATCGGCTGGAGTGATAAAAATATCACAATCACTGCTTTAAGTATTTGTCTTGGCTTTGGTATGACCATTGCTACAGTCACAATCGGTGACGGTACTGCTATGTCATTAAATATCTTTAAAGCACTAGGAGTTTCTTGGTTAGGCGATATGTTATCTAATAATGTTCTTAATATGTTTATTATTGCCTTTATTCTTTCTTGGATTCTTCCAGAAGATATGCAAATCCACTTATTTCACAAGAAAGAACAGCAATAATCAAAATTAAATAGACAAATGGACTAGGAATGTAACCTAGTCCTTTATTGTAGTTTCTAACACTAAGTGTTATCATCTTTCATATGAAAATCGGAATTATTGGAGCGGGTGCTTCTGGAAGCTATCTAGCAATTAGACTTAAGGAAAACAATCCTTCTTTTGATGTTACCTTAATTGAAAGAAACGATAAAATCCTTAAAAAAGTCTTAGTCACTGGTAACGGCAGATGTAACTACGCTAATATGGGTGACTTAGTAGGTAAATACAATAATGAGCTCGCTAATAAGTTACTTAAAGAATTCAAACCACAAGATATAGTGGCCGTTTTCGATAAGTACGGCATCCATCCAACTTATCTAGATGAATTAGTCTTCCCAACTTCAATGAGCGCGCAAACGGTCGTTTTAATGCTTTCTAAAAAGATTGAAGAATTAGGCATTAAAGTCAAACTTAATGAAAGCGTCATTGATTATCAAAAGAAAGATAACAAGTTCTACGTTAAAACTAATGAGAATGAATATATCTTTGATAAGTTAGTAATTTCCGCTGGTGGATGTGCTTATCCACAACTAGGAACAGATGGTACATTATTAGATATCTTAAAAAAGAAAGGCTATAAGATTGAAACCTTATCACCTTCCTTAAGCCCAATTAAAACTAAAGAAAACACTAAAAAGATTTCTGGTCAACGCGCTAAAGGTAGAGTCACATTATTAGATAATAATGAAGAAATCTATAAGGAAGATGGAGAAATCTTATTTAAGGATGATGGAATAAGTGGCATCGTTATCTTAAATATGTCCGCGAGAATAAATCGTCTAAATGATAAAAAGAATATCAAATTAGTGGTGGATTTAGCCCCTAATTCCAAAGTAATTAAACAAAATCAATATTATGAATATGTCGCCCCAAAGATCGCAGAATATCTATTAATGAATAATTTAGATATCCATCATCTAGTTTTCACATTCAAAGATTTTTATGAATATAAAATCGCTGAAGTGAGCCATGGTGGTCTTTCTTTAAGTGAAGTTGATGATTCTTTAGAATCAAAGAAAGAAAATGGTCTATATTTCACTGGTGAAGTATTAGACATTGATGGCATGTGTGGTGGCTATAACTTAATGTTTGCGTTCGCGTCCGCTGAAAAAGTGAGTAAAGCTCTAGGAGAGTAAGTATGTATCAACATGAATTTATTATTTCTAATAACGATGTCGATTATCGTTTTACCTTAAAACCCGCTAATCTATATCGTTTATTTCAAGACGTTGCTTTAAAGGCAACAGAATCAGTTGGTTCTGATTCTATTTCTTTATCTAAAAGAGGTATTGACTGGGTCATTACTAGAATGGATGTGGAAATAAGTAGATTACCACGCTGCAACGAAAAGATTACAGTTTGCACATATCCTGGTAAAGATATGGCAATGTTATATCCGCGTTATTTTTTCATTAAAAATGAAAATGGGGATGTTATTGTTAGAGCCTCATCAATTTGGGCTTTAATAGACGCTAAAACTAGACGAGTGGTTGTTGATAAAGATGTCATTAGTAAACTTCCACCTGAAACAAGTGAATATGAATTACCTTTACCAAGTAAAATCGTTGCTAGTGAAGATAATATCCAAATCGAAACAAGAAAGATTCACTACAGTGATTTAGACTTCAACTGCCATATGAACAATGTCCGTTATGTTGAATTATTAATGGACACTCATGGCTTTGAATTCTATAAGACACATCGTCCAAGTTTCATCTCATTAAATTACATTAAAGAAATCAAAGAAAACGAAATGGTCACTGTCTACAGTGATAGAAATAATCCTGAAATCATTGAAGTCAAAGTCGATGGTGGCACTTCCTTCTTAGGAAAGGTAACGTTCGTAGAAGAGTAAAAAAGGAGCAATTTTGCTCCTTTTGTTTTTACTTATAAAAGTCTTACTTTAAGACAACCTTATGGAAGGCTTTTTTACCTTTCTTGATTTTGATTGGTTCCTTTAAATCGTCTTTAGTGATTCTTAAATTGACATCACTAATCTTATTGCCGTTAAGGGAAATACCACCTTGATCAATAAGCCTTCTAGCTTCGCCTTTAGAAGCGGCTAACTTTGTTAAGACTAATAAATCTAATAAACCGATATCATTTTCAAGTTCGATTTCAGTGGTTGGCATATTAGCGTCATCACCTTCACCAGAGAATAATGCACGTGCGGCCTCTAAGGCTTTCTTAGCTTCTTCTTCACCATGCACTAATTTAGTGATTTCAAAGGCCAAGATTTCTTTCTTTTCATTGATTCTTTCACCTGGCCATTTTGCCATTTCTTCGATTTCTTCAATTGGTAAGAAAGTAATCATCTTTAAGCATTTATCGACATCAGCGTCGTTAACATTTCTCCAGTATTGGAAGAATTCATATGGCGATGTTTTATCTTTATCTAACCAAAGAGCACCGTTAACGGATTTACCCATTTTCTTACCTTCACTATTTGTTAATAGTGGAATTGTTAAGGCAAAGGCATCTTTACCAGTTTTCTTTCTGATAAGTTCAGTACCAGCGAGCATATTACTCCATTGGTCATCGCCACCGAATTCCATATTACAGCCATAGTGTTCATGTAAGTAATAGAAGTCATAGGACTGCATAATCATGTAGTTGAATTCTAAGAATGTTAAACCTTTTTCCATTCTTTGCTTATAGCATTCTGCGGTTAACATCTTGTTAACGGAGAAACAAGCACCAACATCTCTTAAAAGTTCAACGTATTTTAAACCTTTTAACCAGTCAGCGTTGTTAACGCAGATGGCCTTGTCTTCACCAAATTCAATGAAGCGACCAATTTGTTCTTTAAATCTTTCACAGTTATGAGCGATTTGTTCTTCGCTAAGCATCGCTCTCATATCAGTACGACCACTTGGATCACCCACTAAACCAGTACCGCCACCTAAGACGACGATTGGCTTATTACCGGCTAATTGTAATCTCTTCATTAAGACTAAGGTCATAAAATGACCTGCATGGAGAGAATCCGCTGTTGGGTCAAAACCAATATAGAATCTTGCGCCACCGTTATTAATGAGTTCTTTAATTTCAGGTTCATCAGTAACTTGAGCAATTAAACCTCTTCTTTGTAATTCTTCGTAGATTTTCATTTTGAATATCTCCTTTTAGTAAAAAACCTCTATTCCAAAAACGGAACAGAGGACGATTAATCGTGGTACCACCTCTATTTAGATAACTCTCACAAGCTATCCCTTAGTGTGTCTTTGACACTTCGCTATTTCGGGCGAACCCGTCATTCCCTACTAAATGGTTCAGGAAGCAGCTCCAGAATGTATTCCCCCTAACTAGTCTATGGTCTTGCAGCAACCGGCCACTCTCTAGAAGACATCATTAAGCGTACTTGTTTCCTTCAACGCTTTACCCAGTAAGTATATCAAAGCAGTATCTTAAAATAAAGATACATATTGAAAGCATAATTGATTATATATAAATTCTTATATAGAATATAAAAGTTAAGATATGGACAAAAAGAAAAACAAGCAGCAAAAAGTACCAAAAGCAAAATTGTTTTCATTTAAATACATCCTTTATGATTTAGTGAAATGGTTTGGTTTTTGGCAAACAATGATTTGGTATCGTATCAAAAAGATCTACGATGGACCAGAAGCTAAAAAGAGAATCAAAGGTGGGGCATTCATATCTTCTAACCACGTTGGTTTCTCTGATCCATTTATCCTACTTACAGCGTTCTTATCAAGAAGATTACACTTCGTTTTTATGACTGAATTAATTAAGAATAAATTCACTGCTTGGATATATAAAAACGTCTTCTTGTCATATCCAATCGATAGAGAAAAACCATCTTTATCCACGATGAAGTTTTTAAGCCAATATGTCGCAAATGGACATGTCTTAGGTTTATTTCCAGAAGGTCATATTAAAAGAGATGGTGAAGTTGATGCCTTTAAAGGTGGTATCGTCTTAATGGCCTATCTATCTGGTAAACCAATCATCCCTGTTTATCATCAAAAAAGAACTAGTATTTGGCATATGACTAGACTAGTAATTGGTAAACCATTTGATGTCAAAGAAAAGATTGGTCCAGTAATGAATCAAACTAAACTAAACGAAGTCGCTAATGAATTATATGAATATGAGTTACATCTCCAAGAGATGTGTGAGGCAGGTAAAAAATGAAAATCTTATTAAAAAATGCACGTATCCTGACAATGAAAAATGATCAAATCATTGAAGGGAGCTTAGTGGTCAATAATAACCGCATTGCCTACATTGGTAATGATTATCAAAATTATGGTCCTTTTGACCGTGAAATTGATTGTAAGAAAAATCTTTTAATGCCTGGCTTTAAAAACGCTCACGCTCATAGTGCAATGGTCTTCCTTAGAGGTAAAGCGGATGATGAACGTCAACACGAATGGTTGTTCAATACTTGTCTTCCTAGAGAAGAACATTTAATTCCTGAAGATGTTTACGCTCTTAATAAAGTGGCCTACCTAGAATATTTAACAAGTGGTATCACTGCGATATTTGATTATTATTTCTTCATTCCTATGATGGCTAAAAGCGCTGAAGACTTTGGTATTCGTTCGCTTCTTTTAGGTACCTATGAACACGGTGTGACTTCTTTAGAACAAGAAGTTAATAATTATCGTAAATACAATGAAAATAAAGATAGTCTAGTTAGATTCTGCGTTGGTTTACATTCAGAATATACCGCTGATGAAAATAGAGTTGCTAAAACAAAAGAAGCAATTGAGATGACTCATAGCCCATTCTTTACTCATATTAGTGAAACTAAAGGTGAAGTGGAAGGATGTATCCAAAGACACAATATGCCTCCTGCTAAATATTTATATGAAAATGGCTTATTTGCCTATGGTGGTGGCGGTTATCACTGTGTTCATCTCACTGATGAAGAAGCACAATTATTCAAAGATCATAATCTCACAATTGTGACATGTCCATGTAGTAACGCTAAATTAGCCTCTGGCATTGTTCCAATCACAAAATACTATAACATGGGCATTAATATTGCGATTGGTACAGATGGTCCTGCTAGTAATAACGGTTTAGATATGTTTAAAGAAATGTATCTTTTAGCCTCTTTCAATAGACTTCAAACTCAAGATGAAAAATTCATCCCTGCATTTGAATTCTTAAAGATGGCCACAGTTAACGGCGCTAAAGCGATGGGGCTTAATGATGCTGATGTCTTAGATGTTAATAAACTCGCGGATATCATCATGATTGACTTATCAAAGCCAAACATGCAACCACTTAATAACATTGTCACTAACCTTGTCTATGCTGGCAGTAAAGATAATGTCATTATGACAATGATTAACGGTAAGATTCTTTACGAAAATGGTAAATATAATATTAACGAAAGTATTGAAGACATCTATAAAGCGGCAGATGCTGCTAATGAGCGTTTAGAAAAAGCAGCAAAAAATGAATTGTAAATACATTTTTGTGATAAGATAATTGTATGGCATTAAAAAAGGGTTTTTGTACACATTGTAAAGGTGATGAAGATTTACGTATCTTTGATGTTAACAAAGATGCGGAGGTTTGTTATTGTCCAAATTGTATGGCGGCCATGCCTCCAAAAGAAGCTATCGCTAACTATAATGCTTTAATCGCTAATTATTTAAAGCATGCTTCAAAAGCCTTATTTGACTCCACGCAGTATTTAGAAGCATATCAAACATTTGCCCATATCATTGATCTTAATGAAACCATCAAAGTGGCACACTTTGGCCGTATCATTTCTATGGTGCATTTATCAACTTTAAGAAAGAGCAAGATTGAATTTGCTTTATCTCTTCACCGTCAAGAAGCTCCTAAATGGTGCCACTACGCTGAAACAGTAGAAGAATATTATCATTTCTTATTACTCCTACTTGATGCTTTAGCAAGTTATGAAACACGTATCAAAAAGAGAATTACCACCCATGGTATCTATTATGATATGGATTGTGTCATTCTTTATTTGCAAAGAATCAAAGAGATTAAAGACTACAAAGAATTCGTTGCTCAAGAAGCTAAATACTTTGTAGATAACGGCAAAGAACAATTCAAAGACATCATTGGTATGGTTGATGTATCCATGCATGCCTATGAAGAAGTCTATAACGATAAATATGTCACCGCGGATGGCTATACTTATCTATTCGCTGGTTTTGATAGCAATGGCTTACCATTAGTGAGCATTAAGGATTCTAATCCTAATGTTGACTTACGTCGTCATAAAATTGAACTATATCCAAAGGATAATAAAAAGAGCCCAATTAAGGATGAAATCTATCCTAACAAGCTCCCAATGTTCCGTTTATTTATGGCCTCTATCCCTGCCGCTTCATTCTTATTCACATTAGCGATCGTGGGTATTGTTTTCTCGTTTATTATCACGAGCAGTGTCGCTAAAGCATTCATCCTTTTGGCTGCGGCATTAGCAATTCTTTCTGCTTTAGTGTTCTTTACCCTACACTTCACGTGGAAGAACGCGCTTAAGAAGAAGTATTATAACGGAATGAATCCGTTTATTCTTAAATAAGTTAATAACTTCTTAAGAGCTTTAGCACGGTGGCTGACCGTGTTTTTTTGTTCTTGAGGCATTGTACCAAAACAAGTCTTAGTTTCATCACTAATAAAGATTGGATCATAGCCAAAGCCACCTTCGCCCATTTTTTCAGTGGCAATACTGCCTTTAGCGATACCTTCAAATATTAATGGTTTATCTTCAACATTAAGCAAAACGATGTCACAAACGAATTGTGCGCTTCTATCATCTTTATCTTTTAAGTCTTCTAAGATTTGGGCAATTGCCTTATCATGTCCACCCATTTCAGAGGCATAACGCGCACTGAACATACCTGGGCGGTTACCTAAAGGAATGATTTCTAAACCAGAATCATCCGCGATAATAGGAAAAGATGTGACTTTTTGCACAGCTTTGGCCTTAATGAGAGCGTTTTCAGCGTAGGTCTTACCGTTTTCTTCAACATCTTCAACTTTAAGTCCTAGGTCATTTAAACCATAGACAACGATTTTATGTGGTGAGAGGATTTGTCTCACTTCTTGTAATTTGTGTTTGTTTGTGGTGGCTAATACAATTTCGTAATTCATGAATGTATTATAGCAACATTTCATCGAATTCTCAAAGAAGACCTCTATCTTCTATAAGTAGGGGATGAATTTAAGCGTAGTTATATGCGCGTTGATTAATTCTGGTTAAAAAGTATTGATAGAGTCTTGTTTTTATATCAATAAATTGATATAATATTATTAGGAAATAAGGATAAGGGGGATGAGATGCGTTTAGCATTTATTTCCCTTTTCTTATATTTCGAAAGGATAAGTATGATTAAGACAGTTAAAAGAACATATCGCTTTAGAATCTATCCCAATGATTCTCAAAAAGAATTAATTGAGAAAACTTTAGGTTGCTGTCGTCAAGTTTATAATGACTTCCTTTCGATGTGCATTGAATCTTATGAAGCTAATCATAATAGGATAGTTAGTAAGTATGATTTAATCAAACTTCTTCCTGAATATAAGGAAACATTCCCATACTTAAAAGAAGTTGATTCGATTGCCTTACAACAAACAGTAGTTCATCTTTTTGATGCCTATATGAATTTCTTCAGGCATAATGCTGAATTTCCTAAATTTAAAAAGAAAAAGAATGATTATGGTTATACGACCATGAATATAAATAACTCTATTCGTTTCGTCGCGGATGATATCCAAATCCCAAAAGTGGGTAGAGTTAAAATCAAACTTCATCGTAAATTACCAGAATCATTTAAATTCACCATGGTCAGTGTTTCTAGAAAAGGTAAATACTACTATGTTTCTTTATTAGGAGAAGAAGAATACTTTGACTATGCTGAATACATTAAAGAATCTCTCGATCCAAATAATTCAATTGGATTAGATTTTTCTTTAGCCCATTTGTTTGTTGATAGTAACGGTAATCACTTAGATATGCCGACTTATTATCAAGATTCTTTAACTAAATTAGCCAAAGAACAAAGAAAACTATCTCGTATGAAGAAGGACTCTTCACATTACAAGAAGCAGTTGTTAAGAGTTAGGAATCTTCACGAACACATTGCTAATCAAAGAAAAGACTTCCTTCATAAGGTAAGCAGAAAGCTTGCTAATGCTTATGATTATGTCTTTGTGGAGAATTTAGATTTGCAAGAAATGGGTGAGAGAAAAGATAATCTAAAGTTTGGAATAACAATTTTTGATTTAGGTTATGGCACTTTTCTTAACTATTTAAAGTACAAGCTAGAATGGCTTAATAAGAAGCTTGTCAAGGTAGACAAATTCTTCCCTTCTAGTCAGTTATGTTCTTATTGTAGTTATCGTAAAACCGATTTAACGCTTAATCAAAGGAGTTGGGTTTGTCCTATCTGTGACTTTAAACATGACCGCGACTATAATGCGGCCATAAATATTAGAAATGAAGGCATAAGATTAGTAACTTCAAATTAAAATTCATTTTAACAAGTTGGATATCTTGTAATAAAATATCCTTAACCGAGGGACTCTCGGGGATAGCCCATTGATACTGAATTCATTAGAGTTCTTGAGTGGGAAGCCCCCATCTTCTATAAGTGGAGGAGGAGGTCACTTATAATAAAGATAAGGAAGTGATAAATATGTTTGATGTACCGTACGAAAAAATGGTTTGTGACTCTGACCTTGGTGATGGTGGACTTTATTTCTACAACGAATATATGGAATGGGTCTTAAGAAATTCCAACAGTGGCTTCAAAATCTACTATAAAGATATTCAAGATGTAAAAATTATTTACACTAGGAAAAAGGTTGTGACAGTCTATATGAATAATGGTAGTCATAGAAACCTCTATTTATATAAAGCGGACACTCTTAAACAACTCATTCACGCTGCCGTTGATAGAGTTAATGGTGTAGTTGATAATCAAGAAGTTCCTCAAGAACAACCTAAAGAAGATAACGTCGATGATCTTACCAAGCTTGAAAGATTAGCGAAGCTCCATGAATCAGGCGCTTTGAATGATGAAGAGTTCGCTCAAGCGAAAAAGAAGATCTTGGGTTAAAAAAAGAACAGGTTACAAACCTGTTTTTTTCATGTCTGGAGCAAGTGACGGGAATCGAACCCGCATAATCAGCTTGGAAGGCTGATGTTCTACCACTGAACTACACTTGCGTAGCGAGAATGATTATATATCATCCTCACTTAACTTTTCAATAAACTATTGATTAATAAAAGCTAATAATTGGTTTTTGTTTTGATAGCCCATTCTGACATCAACACGTTGACCGTTTTTAAAAAGCATAAGTGTTGGAACAGCTTGGATACCAAATTGAGCGGCTAGCGCACCAACTTCATCAACATCAACTTTTAAGATTAATGTATCAACTTCTTCACTTAATTGTTCTAAAACTGGTGAAAGCATCTTACATGGACCACACCAAGTCGCAAAGAAGTCAACTAAGACGGTGCCTTCTTTGATTAGTTCATAGAATTCATCACGACTACTCACATGTTTTAACATAGTTAATTCCTCCCTATATCGAGAATACGATCGCCGCGATAGCAGCGATGATGGCCAAGTGTAATGGATAGTAGAGATAACTTCCATACTGGAACCATTTTTTATTATATCCGCGGGCTCCGCTATAAAGCAAAATAAACGCTCCGCTAATAATTGAAAGTAGTTGTACGTGATAGATGATGCGCACGTAGATATATTGCTCAATGATATTATTCACTAAGAAATAAAGTAGAGTCATAACTGCTAAGATAAGCGCGGAAACAATATTAACAGCAATCTGCTCAGTACGTGTGCCTTTATATGTATCAGCATCAATACCAGAAGTATTACTTTGGAACTTAAAGAACAATCTCACTAATAAATGGGCTAGATAGAATCCAATAATTAAAGCGACACCGAACCACCCATATTGTGTGCGTAAGAAATATGGAAACCATAAGACTTCTCCATAACAGCCACAATCATCAAATGTGGTGGCAATAAATGAGGCTATGCCATACGCTAAAGGTAAGATTGCTAATAGTTTGACATACCATCTTTTATTTATCAAACAATAGACGGCTAACACACCCAAAAGTAGGTCAAGAAAAATAACGCCTTCATAACGTAATCCAAGATTGAGTTCTGCTAAGAATGGAATGGTTTCTGTGGCCACAATAATAAGCGATATAGCGCTGGCCATAACGCCTAGTCTTAAAGCATATTTTTTAAAGTTTTTCGTATGTAATACACCTTCTGTGGCCATAAAGCAGAAAAGTGGTAGGGCAAGTCGACCAATATAACGACAAGGAGTGATATCAAACATCACACCAACGTGATCAACGGTCATAGTTAAAATGGCAATTATCTTAAGCCAAAAACTACTTAGTAATAAAGGAAAACCACGTTTCGTATCCATTATCTAGCCACCATGATCATGATTATCGCAATTAAGTTATAGCACGCATGAGCGGTTATAGAACAAGCTGGACCACGTAGTTCATAGGCTAGTGTTAATAACAAACCTGATACCAAATAACTTGGTAAAGACCATAACTCTTCAACGATGTTTTCAGCGTCAAAAGTGAAGTGAATCATCGCAAAGATAACCATGGTGAGAATAAGGGCTAAATACTTATTAATTCTTCTTAAAAATGAATATAGACCAACACGGTATGTTAACTCTTCACAGATAGGGCCAACAATACCCATGATAAAAATACCAATTAGAGGATAACTTTTTGCTATGGATTCAACGCCTTGTTGATTAACATTATCAGCGGGTGTATGCCAAATAGAAGTTAAAGCGTTAATCAAGACACCTGCGGCCATAAGGGTAATTGCAAAAGCAAGACCATATATGTAATCAATACCGTTGTTGAATTTGCTAAGGAATAGCTTTCTTCGACTGAGAAGAGGAACCGCTAATAAAGCAATAAGCATCGTGACATAAGTAAGAGTTAATAAAAGTGTGCTCTTAAACTGTGCATCAGATGAGTCAATCATTCTAATAAAAAAAGCATAAAAGAATTCGGTAAAGAGCATACCGGCATAAGCAAAACCGATAATAAACATCGCTACTTGGCAAATTGGGTGTAAAAATACGGCTCTTTTTGGGACTCTATTAAGCTTATATAATTCATTACTGTTATGGCACTGTGGACACTTTTGAAGTGTCGGATCGTGATAAGTCTCACAATTAGGGCATTTGATATCTTTAAATAACATTTACTTTCATTCCTAATGAAAAAATTATACACTAAAAACAGACGTAATTATAGCAATAACTTTTTCAAGTTATCGAAAGTATTCTCCCTATGCAAATAAATGTTCAACAAATTACCGCTTACTTCAATATCGCTCTAGTAGTGCTTTTTCTAGTCTTTATCGGCGGCACTCTTCTTTCGGCATTAAGGGGCTTTAGACGTGGTGTATGGAAATCCACTCATAACATGGTTTTCATGCTCACTCTTATCATTATTGCCTTTGTCACTTTGGATCCTCTATGCAAATTCGTTGAAGGATTTGATTTATCTAGATTTATCCACGGTTCCTTTTATATCAGGCAACTTGAAGATGGTGTAGAGACAATGGTGTACTACATTCCAGTTACCACTGTTAAAGAAACCGCTGCGGAATTCGTTAAAGGTTTATACTTTGTCTACGACGTTTCTGCTTCATCAAGTAGCTTAACTAACTTTGCTTTTGCAATCGCGGAATCCGCAATCAAGATTGTCTTATTTATTGTTGATATCATTTTAATCCTGATCTTTGGTAATCTTTTCTCATTCATCACTTGGTACGCAATTGGTCAACATCTCATACCTAAGTTTGTAAGAACCACAGTTAAAGTTAGATGGTTAGGCGCTATAGAAACAGCGGTTACTTTCGTAGTAACTACTGCCTTATTCTTTACACCTTTAACATCATTAGTTAATACACTCAATCAATCCTATCAAAAGAATAAACCAAATTCCGATAATGAAATCGTCATGAATGTTGGTAACTTTGTTGACGCTTATAATAACTCATTATTCGCTAAAATCTTATTCAACTGGACCGCTGATGAAAATGGTATGACTTTTGATACCAAATTCTTCTCCACATTTACCACAGGTATTAGTGAAGACGTGTCCATTAGCTTATTAAAAGAATTCTCTAATGCTTCTAGTGTTTTAGTGAACGCTCTTACTGGCATTAGCCAATCTGAAGGCGGCAAAGTCACCTATGATTACACTAAATTAATCACTAAAGAAATTATCGATTCAACATTCTCCTCTTTAACTAAATCCGAACTCTTAACAACCATCCTTCCTTTAGCGGTTGATGTTGTTTTAAATAGCAAAATACTTGAAGGCTATATTCCAACTCGTCTATTAGATTTAAGCGATGTGGAATGGAAAAACGAACTTAGTAATGTCCAAGAAATGATTGATGCCCTATTCGATAGTGGCGTCATGGATTCAGTATTGGTCGCTGATGAAACGGGCCATAGAGAATTCCGTTCATTTGATGGTCAAAACACTATAGATTTTATTGATGAAATCATTAATAAACCAAACTTTGATGAAGTTCTTAATATCTTTAGAACACTTGATAATTCCAAACTCTTAGCCCGTGTTGTTCCTGCTCTTGTGACATATTTCAAGTCCACCGATAAGGAAGGTCAAATGGAAAAATACTTACCATTGTCATGGGATGAAATTTGCGAATTAAAATGGGGCTATGAATGCTATGTCTTGTTTGATTTCTTACATAAAACCGCAACTATTGACCGCGACTTCTTAAAAGCCGTCCTTATCAAAGCGGGCACATATATCCCAGCGGAAGGTCAAGAAGTTAAAAAACTTGAACAAATCATCTCCGAACACGCTGATGATTTCTGTGATTTAATCGTCGGAAAGATGAATACTGCTGGTGAACTTATCGATGTCGATAGTTCTGGACGTACTGTTGTCTTTAAAAACGGTAAACGTCTTGAAGGTAAAAACTATTGTTTATTCGATATGATGCTCTTTGAAAAGGCTTTACCACGTATCCTTGGTCAACTATTTGATCTACCAATGATGGATCAATTTGACGGCAAGATTTCTAGTGAAGATATTTCTGATTTCAGCAAAGCTGTACAAAAATTAAATATTGGTAAAGTCCTTGTTAACTATAAGAAAGAATTCCATTCAGTCTTAGATGTCGTTGCAACATTAGGCAAAGACGTTGAACTCGTGGAAGCTTTCAGTGCGCCTAATGGTCTTAATTCCTTAATGGAAGAAGAAGGCAAAGTCTTTACCATTGAAAAGGTTCATATCAATTGCTTACAACAAGCCATTGCTAAGATGAGTAAATCCTCATTGATTTATTCTGCGATTGTCCCAATCGTTAAATCATTTATCGCTGATCCAAGTGTCGCTGATAGTCTTAATGACTTTGGTATTAACACAGACGTCATCGTTAGTGCCATTAACAAAGATATGAAGAAAGATGAACAAAACCGTTCATTCTTTGGTGATTTAAGTACCTTACTTGATAGCTGGGATGATTTAGGCAGAATCTATAGTGTTGTTGAATCTGGGAATAGTGATAACTTAATGGAACAATTTAAAGATGAAACTCTCGTGGATTCTTTTGTTAATATCTTAAGCGCTTTATTTACTAACCCAATCATCAATCCAGAGCCAGAGGCAGGTGATTGGTATGAAAAGAATGAAAACCTCTACGGCATTTTAGGATTTGTCTTTAATATGACTTCTAGCATTGGCTTAACCGTTACTAGAGAAAGAATGAGAGAAGTTGAAACATATCATAGTTGGACTGGTGATAACGGTGAATTCCAAGCCATTGGTAATATCATTAAATACATCGCCACTCACGATGTCTTAAAAGCCGCGGATATGTTCGATAATGGCTTATCAAGGTCGTCTTTAACTAACTTAAAAGAAGAGGGCGAAGGAAAAGTTGGTTTACCAAAACTCTTCGAACTCGTTAATGAATCATATATCTTTAAAACCTCATTAGGACCATTCCTAGATAACATGTTTGGCGATGCCTTAAGTGGTTTCTTAATTGATACAGGTATGAATGTCTCATTCTCTAATATTTTAGACTGGGCAGAAGAAGGTCAAAACATCGCTGATTTATTAGGTTCTTTAATTAATCTCACTCCGGCTGATGATAGTGAAGCGAAAGACTTCTTGACTAACTTTGATATTTCTACACTCCACGATATCGTGGAACTTAACAATATGCTTCACTCCTTATCACATAGTGGTATTTATACCTATGTTGATGAAAATGGTGTTAACCATTATCAATTTGGTGCTTGGTTCTATCAAAAGATTAGTGATGCAATGGTGAAGTTCACTGTTAACACTAATGAATACGATTTACTCGCTGATCCAAAACCAGGAGAAAATGCTTCTTGGAGTTGGAAAGATAGTTGGGGCATTAAGCCAGGCAATCCAAACGCTGACCCATATTTTGATGAATATGCCGCTAAATATAATCCAGATGGTACACAAGTCGATACCCATATGATTGCCTATCGTGACTTTGTCTATCTTAACGGTAAACCTAATACTGATGAATCAGTACCAACCGATTGGTGTGATTATACTAACTTCATAGCTAAACAAGCCGCTTTCTTAACCGCTCATGAAGCGGACTTAACTGGTTCTTATGCTGTTAATGATTGGAACGCTTATTTTGCTAGTGATGATTTCATTGCTGATTATAATGATGTCTTTGAAGTAGATGAAATCTCTCGTGTCTGTAAGTTCTTATGCTACGCCTTACGCGTTATGGAAAAGAGAAGCTCTGGTCCAGAGGCTGGTACACAAATTCCTTTAAATAAATTACCAATTCCTGTACTTGATGGCTTATTAACATCAATTAACGATACAAGTAGCTTACGTATTTGCTTATACAACTTCTATCGTATCGCTGATGAAAACTTATTAACCGGTTATAGTGCTTTTAACACTGCATCCACTTATAACATTTATATCGTCGATGGTGAATGTCCAGTTATGGACTTCACTAATGGTCGTCCTAATAGACAAGCAGAAATTGATAAATTAATGGGCTTCTACCGTGTCATTGATGAAGCTAACAATAATGGTGTTATCGTTGGTAGTGACTTTGATTATTCCAAGATGAATCAAGGTGACTTCTTAAATAAGATGAAAGAGGCCATTATTGACTTCAATAGTTCTTATGTCTTCCATCGTTCTGGTTCAGGCAAAGTTAATAGTTTAACTACCTTCCAAGGTCTATTTAATTCCATGCTTTCACAAAGTAGTGTGAAGGATGTCATCTATTTAGGTGAAAAATCTCCTAAAGATAGTAACGCCACTAACTACACAACTAAAGAAGGCAAGATTGAATATCTTGTCACATCCACCTTCTTAACTGATAAACAAATTAATGATGGTGCTTATAATTTTGACGAACAAAGAAATAAACAAGTTAATGAAATTAATACTCTCATGGACTGTGTTGATTCCTTATATTCCTTAAAAGATAAAGATGGTAACGCCACAACCGCCATTAACCAAGCGGATATGAACAATAACGATAATATCGATGTTATTGAAACATTGTTCAATAGACTCAATAATTCCAGCTTACTATATGACTGCTTACCTAACTCCATCTATAACATCTTTGTAGAAAACAATCAGTTAAATATCACTAATGGTGGTCAATCTGTTGAATTTAATAGAGTGGACCCATTCTATCATTATTACTTTAATGACACTGTAAAGAGAAGCAGTGTTGACTATACCGCTAGATATCTATCTACTGATATCTCTAGCATCATTTCCTTATTAACTGATTATCAAGAATTCAATAATCAACTTAACGGTAAAGAAATGTCTGATCCAACAGTCTTAAAGACCTTAACCGGTACTGGTGGTGCCTTAAAGAGTGTTCTTTATGATATGCATGATTCTAACTTATTCCATACTCCTGCTAGAAATATCGATGGTGCTTCTTATTACACCAATAAATTTGATAATGGTTATACCTTATTTGAAGAATTAGTGAGTAAGATTTGTTCCTTCGTTAAATTAGATGACTTCGCTTATGATAGCTCTTACGAACTAGATGTATCTACCTACGGTAGTGCTTCCGCTAAATTAACCGCTCGTATTAAAGAAATCACTAAAGCGGATGATACAGGTATATCAAGCAATGTCTATCACACCGAACAAGGCTCAGCCTGGTATCAAGAAATTGATTCCATTATGAATCTTGCTAATACCGCTGCAGATATGGGCACAGGCTTATCTTTAGATGTCTCAAGTTTTGAACTTGATAAATTATCACCAACACAAATCAAGAACATGTTAACCGCGGTTAATAGTTCCGATATCCTTTCTGATGCTTTACCAAAATTCATCAAAGATGGTTTTGCTTCTATTAACTTAGGAACATTAACTTCTTATAACGATGTTAACTATGCCTATTATCGTTTAGGCCAAGTCGTTTATGGTGGTGCAACCGCTACATCCCCAGAAGGTAGTGAAATCGATAACATTTATCAAGTGATGAATATCCTTTATAACGAAAGTACACAAACATATCACACAAATATGAATAATATGACTGACTTTGCTAAAGGAGTGGATGGCGAAGCCAAGGTCACTGGCTTATTGAAATATATTTATAAGTCACATATCTTTAACACTTCACAAAGTGGTACTTATAAACAATATAACGTTGTTGAAGGTCATAATGTCTCCGCTCAAGGCATTATGCTTTATAACTCCTTAGGTACTGACTTATCCGCTTATATTGCTAGAGACGCAGATAAATTAACACCTGCTAAATCAGCCTTAGATAAGATTTCTACCTTATCAACAATCGTCCATATGGAAAACTATTTTGATAGTGAAAATGACATCACATATCAAATTGAAGCCAAAGGCTTAAAGACACTCGTGGACTTAACGGATGGTCAAATCAATGCCTCAACATTTGCTGATAATAACGTTAACACAATTAAGTCTAAGAAAGGCTTAATCTTAGGTATCGTTGAAAGTGCTTATAACGCTACTAACGAAACTGATCCAAGCCTCTATAAGCGTTCTGCTATTACAAGTGAATTTATCTCAGGCTTATTCAATAACATCTTAGAAAACCAATACACCAAACTCGACAGTAAGCCAACTTATCAATATGTGACATTTAGTTTTGGTAATGATGATGCTTCTTCATTAACACTAGATGATTATAGCGAACTTAACATCATTGAAAGAAATGGTTTAGAAGGTATGCTTGACGCTCTTGATTATATCGGCGCTGGTGCCACACCAAGTTCAATGCAAGCAAACCGAGAACAAATCAGAATTAAGTTTGCGATGATGGGCGAAGAGCCAGGTAAGAACGCCCATATGGCCCAAGCCTTATATCTCACTGAAGCCCATGATTACTTAAAGGCTTTACGTAGTCCTTTGATTACTAACGCTGGTGAACAATTTGTTCCAGTTGATGAAACAAGTAAAGATCCAAGCGTTTCTAATAACATTTATAGCAATACTTTCTGCTTTAAAGAATACGGTGAAAGAATTGCTAACTTCCTTGATGGAGCGACAATCATTATTTAATTATGGCTAGCACTGTTAAGGAACAACACATTAATCAAATCGAAGTAATGAAAAGCAAATTCATTGCCTATTTACTTCCCTTAGATAACGAAGAGAACTTTAAGCCAATCTTGGCCGCTCTTCGAAAAGAACACAAAAAGGCGCGACATATCGTATACGCATATCGCGTCGGTATGAAAAGTAAATCTTGTGATGACGGGGAACCTAAGGGTACCGCTGGTCATCCATTATTAGACTTACTTTACAAAAAAGACATCAATAATGTCGCCTTATTAGTGGTCAGGTATTTTGGAGGCACACTTCTTGGTGCTTCTAGATTACTTAGAACCTACTTACAAGCGGGTATTGATGTCATCAATAGTAGCGAGTTAATCGCTTTAGAAAGGTAACAGCATTATGGCAAATTGTGATGGTAACTGCGAACACTGTAGCGTTGAAGGCTGTGGTGAACGTATTGTTAAAAGCAAACCAAACGAATTTTCAAACATCAAAAGAATCATTGGTGTTTTATCTGGTAAAGGTGGGGTTGGTAAATCATTTGTCACCTCATCTATCGCCGCTTATTTAAATAGAAACGGCTTCAAAGTCGGTATCTTAGACGCTGATATCACTGGTCCAAGTATTCCTAAAGCCTTTGGGGTGAAGGAAAAAGCGTACGGCGAAAATGGTTTAATCTATCCATGCAAAACCAAAGGTGGCATTGAAGTGATGAGCGCTAATCTTCTTTTAGAAGATGAAAAAGAACCAATCATCTGGAGAGGACCATTATTAGGAAATCTCGTTAAACAGTTCTTTGAACAAGTGATGTGGGGCGAATTAGATGTTTTATTAATCGATATGCCTCCAGGCACAGGAGACGTGGCTTTAACCACATTCCAAAGCCTTCCAATCGATGATTTGATCATCGTCACATCTCCACAAGACTTAGTCTCATTAATCGTCACCAAAGCCATCAAGATGGCGGAAATGATGAATATCCATGTTTTAGGTGTCGTCGAGAATATGTCATATCTAGTCTGTCCAAAATGTGAAGAAAAGATTCCATTATTTGGGGAATCTCATTTAGAAGATTTCGCTAAAGAAATGAAATTTAATATTTTAGGTAAATTACCACTTAATAGTGATAACACCGCTTTAATGGATAAGGGTGAAATTGAAAAGATTTCACTTCCAGAAATGCAGAGCATTATTGACGCAATTAAAGGAGAGTAATTATGTTAGAGTTAGATTCACGTCGTAAAAAACTTTTTGATCAAATGAAAGACAACAGTGTCGCTATTTTCTTTTCTGGTGTTAGTAAAATCGCTAGTGAAGATGAAGCTTTACCATTTGTCGTTAATAAAAACTTCTTTTACCTTACAGGTATTAAGCAAGAACACAGTGCGCTTATGCTCATCAAAACATTAGGCGAAAGAAAAGCCTATTTGTTCATTGATCCATATAGTGAACTTAAAGAAAAATGGACTGGTAAACGTTTAACTCCAGAAGCCGCGAGCTTAATAAGTGGTCTTAAAAACGTTTATACATCCGATAATTTAGAAACTATGCTTAGTTTAGCCATTACTAAACAACAATATGGTGAAATCGATTGTCTATATTTAGATTTAACTTCCCCAGAACAAAAACTTAAAGATGGGATGTTTATGAATGATTTAATGGTCAAGTTACAACTTGATTATCAAAAAGAAATCGTTGATAGCTATCCAATCTTAAGAGATTTAAGAATGATTAAATCATCTGAAGAAATTGAAAACATGGTCAAGGCTATTGAAAAGACCAATAACGGCATTGCCTATGCTATTAGCAAATTAAAAGTGGGCATGAAAGAACATGAACTTGCTGATTATTTTGAATTATATGGTCGTTTACACGATAGAAGTGGTTTAGCCTTCAGCACAATTATCGCTTCAGGTAAAAACGCTACTTGCTTACATTACCCATCTCAAAACGATACTGTAAGAGAAAATGACTTAGTTTTATTTGACTTAGGTTATGAATATAACGGCTATAGTGCGGATATCTCTCGTACTTTCCCAGTGAATGGCAAGTTTGAAGGTGTACAAGCTAAAATCTATGAAGCTGTGTTAAACTGTAATAAAGCCGTTATTCAAATGATTAAACCAGGCTTAACCATTAAAGACTTACAAGAATTCGCTACCGAATACTTAAGAAAACAATGTATCAATTCTGGTTTAATGGATATGAATGATGATATCCGTAATTATTATTACCATAATGTCTCCCATCACCTTGGTTTAGATACACATGATATCTCTTTAAGAGAAAAGCCATTACAAAATGGTAATGTCATCACTGTTGAACCAGGTTTATATTTCGCAAAATACGGTGTCGGTGTCCGTATTGAAGATGATGTTTTAGTCAGTGATAATGGTTCCATCGTCTTAAGTAAAAACATCGTTAAAGAAATGGATGAAGTCGAAAGACTCATGGCCACAAGAGGTTAAAAAGATGAAGTACATTTTAGCAATTGATCAAGGCACAACAAGTTCAAGAGCAATTCTTTTTGATAATACTGGTAAACCAATCCAAATTGCCCAAAGAGAAGTAACTTGTTTATTCCCACATTCTGGCTGGGTAGAAGCGGATGCATTAGCCATCTGGGTTTCAGTCATGGATGTCATTAATGAAGTCTTGATTAAAGCTAATTTGACTATCGATGATGTCGCTACTATTGGTTTAACTAACCAAAGAGAAACCACAGTAGTGTGGTCAAAGAAAACTGGTATGCCAGTCCATAACGCAATTGTGTGGCAGTCCAGACAATCCGCAGAAATTTGCGATAAGTTTTTTAAAGAAAAAGAACTCATTCATCAAAAGACTGGCTTAATTATTAATCCATATTTCTCCGCTTCTAAAGTGAGATTCATCTTAGATCATCTTGAAAATGGTCAAGAACGCGCAGAGTCTGGTGAATTATTATTCGGCACAATTGATTCCTGGATTATTTATAAATTAACAAGTGGTAAGGTTCATGCGACTGATGTCACTAATGCTTCTCGTACATTATTATTTAATATTAATGAGATGAAGTGGGATGAAGAACTTTGCCAAATGTTTAATATCCCAATGTCAATGTTACCAGTCGTAAGACCAAGTGCTTATGACTATGGGCAAGCCACTTTTTTAAAGAGTGATGTCCATATCACTGGTGTATTAGGTGACCAACAAGCCGCTTTATTTGGTCAAACATGTTTTGAAAGTGGTGAAAGTAAAAATACATATGGTACAGGTTGCTTCCTTTTAGTTAATACTGGCGATAAACCAGTCTTCTCAAATAAAGGTTTATTAACCACAGTTGCCTGGCAAATAGGTAACAAAGTCACCTATGCTTTAGAAGGTTCTGTCTTTATCGGTGGGGCAATTGTTCAATGGATTAGAGATGAAATGCAATTAATTGAACACGCTAGTGATAGTGAAAAAGTCGCACAAATGAGCCATCGTTCACATGTCTATATCGTGCCTGCTTTTACTGGTTTAGGCACACCATACTGGGATGATGACGCTAGAGGTGCAGTCTTTGGCTTAACAAGAGGCACTAATAAAAGCCAATTTGTTAGAGCCTGTTTAGAAGCTATCGCCTATCAATGTAAAGATGTGATGGAAGTCATGCAAAAAGATGCTGAACAAAAAATCAGCGTACTTAAAGTTGACGGTGGCGCTACAAAGAATAAATATCTTATGCAGTTCCAAAGCGATAT
>Ga0256405_10002243_pt1 | contig 45824 bp, 40 predicted proteins | sample RumenRJG_02DNA_FD_189096 | JGI IMG/M metagenome (GOLD analysis project Ga0256405, IMG submission 189096) | Bovine rumen microbial communities from Lethbridge, Alberta, Canada - RJG_02 | ecosystem: Host-associated > Mammals > Digestive system > Stomach > Rumen | place: Canada: Alberta... | reverse complement strand
CTCTCACGTGGTGCAAGCACCACGATCCCGCCCGACTTGCATGCTTAAGACGCGCCGCCAGCGTTCGTTCTGAGCCAGGATCGAACTCTCCATGATTTATTCTCATGGGCCGAAGCCCAAAAGATTTACCATTGATTAAGTTCCGCTCCCCTAATGCTCTTTCATTCTTCTCTTAGGATTGCTGGTTGCCGCGGATGAATCTCCGCGGACTTTGTGTGTGTTCCTTTGGCTTGCGTACAATTGCTGTACTTATGTCTTTGTTTCCATCCCTTGGCATTTCAAGCTTTCGTACCGCCGTGTGTTGCGACGGTGAGAATGAATATACCACACTCGCACGCGCCTGTCAACTGTTTTTTGCATTTTTTTTGGATTTTTTTGCGTTTTTTTGGGGGGATGGGGGAAGGCTTATGTTTGGGGGTGGCGGATGGCTTTTGCATGGCCCTTCGGCTGGGCTCAGGGACCGGCATGCTGGGATTTACACAGCATCTGAGTACGTTAAAATGCCAGCTTCTACAGATCCCGAAACGAGTTTGGGATGACAGGCTTCGGGCGGGATGACTGAATTGTTTACGCTCCGTGCTTTCGCGCCCCTTGGGGAGCTCCTTGCACGGAGCGTAACTTTTCTTTATTCAGACCCGGAACAGACAACACGAAAGCCGCCGTCGCAGGAGTAGCGGTCGTCCGGGTAGTAGTAGTACCGGGAGGAGACAGTGCAGTAGGACGCATAGCCGCCCAAGCTGCCACCGCGTCCGACGCGGACAGAACCCGACGCGGCACCGGTGGGACCTGTGCTTTGGTTTATGCTACCGTACCAGTCCCAGCACCACTCCCACACGTTGCCGCTCATGTCGTAAAGGTTAAGGGCATTCTTGGCCTTTGTCTTTACAGTATGGGTTCCGTAATCCGGGCTGCTTGAGCCAACGTCATAAGCATTTTCTCTATACCATGCGACGCTTTCTATGTCGTCATCGCTTCCGCTGTAGGTGGTCTGGCCGCTGTTGGTAAGGTTTCCTCCGCGCGCAAGGTACTCCCACTCTGCCTCCGTGGGCAGGCGGTAGCCGTCGGCGGTAAAGTCGCAGGTTGCCAAGTTCCACGTTGAGTTGTCGCTCGTTGGAACTGTACCCCATTCAGAAGGATTGGTCTTTCCGTTTATTTTGTAGCAGGGTGTCCTTCCTTCCGCAAGGCTTCTCTTGTTGCAGTAGACCAGGGCATCGTACCAGCTTACACGCTCCACCGGCTTGTTTGTACCGGAAAAGTTGCTTGGGTTCGCTCCCATAACAGACTGGTATTCTGCCTGCGTTACCTCGTGGTCACAAACAAGAAGGTTTTGTATGGTAACAGTGCGTCCTGCAATGAATACATAGGAGCCGGTTATGGCGGTTGTTCCGTCGAATGTTGCACCGGGAACCGCCACAAAACCGGCAGGTATGCTTGTACTTGAGCTTCCGTCATCATCGGAGCCACCGCCGCCTCCGCCACCGCAGGCTGTGCTTGTGGCAAGAAGGGCTAAAGTTGCAAGGGCAAATAATGCCATTTTAAACTTTTTCATATTATTCCTCCATATTTTTTTGCAAGTTTGGCGCTTTTGGGGGTTGTGCTGAAAGGCGTTGGCTTGCATTAAATAACGTTTTATGCTCTACAGATTCCGGGTCGGAGCCCGAGATGACGGATTTTATCTTTTACAGATTCCCGGGTCGAGCCCGAGAATGACACAATTGCTAAGTCCGAGGTGACGGACTGCAGCTTACACACGGCCCTTCGACTGGCTCAGGGACCGGAATTCGATGCCCGCTCGAAGCTGCGCTGCGAGTTCCGGGGACCGAGTTTTTTTTTGATTTAAAAACAAAAAACCCGGATTCTTCCGCAGGGAAAAATTCCGGGTGTGGTTTGAATTTATACTGATACAGTTTACGCCACGACGTGAGACGTGAGACGTGAGACGTGAGACGTGAGACGTGAGAATTTTGACCCGTGCGGCAATTGTTGTCAAGGGGGAGAAGCTTGGGTTTTATTACACTTTTTTCCATAAATTTCTCTTCGATGGTTTTAGTATAAGGGCAGATGGGGGATTGGTCAAGTGAGACTAAAGGGCGTCTTGTACAGATCCCGAAACGAGTTCGGGATGACGGGTGTCGGCTTTTACAGATCCCGAATCCACATTCATAGCAAGTGCGTGCGAATGTGGCGCAGCGTTCGGGATGACAGCTGCATTCGGGATGACCGAATACCCCTTTTACAGATGGGCGCGCACGTAAAAATGACTACTTGTTTTTTTTACCATAAAGTGCTATATTATCCACATTCTGGGGATATAGCTCACCTGGTAGAGCGGCTGGTTCGCAATCAGCAGGTAGTCGGTTCGAGTCCGATTATCTCCAAAAAAAAGATACTCTCTTAGTAAAAGAGAGTTTTTTTATTTTAAAGCAATAAGCCTTAGCCAAAGCGGACTCGAAGCGGAGGGAGCGCCGACCAAAGGGAGGAAAAGGCGGCACGGATGCCGCCGTCAGCGACCGGAGCCGGCCTGTAGGGAAGCAACAGGAGGTTGCTGACCGGAAGGCGAGTCCGATTATCTCCAAAAAAAGATACTCTCTTAGCAAAGAGAGTTTTTTTATTTTAAAGCAATAAGCCTTAGCCAAAGCGGACTCGAAGCGGAGGGAGCGCCGACCAAAGGGAGGAAAAGGCGGCAGAGACGCCGCCGTCAGCGACCGGAAGGCGAGTCCGATTATCTCCAAAAAAAGATACTCTCTTAGCTAAGAGAGTTTTTTTATTTTAAAGCAATAGATGTTAGCCAAAGCGGACTCGAAGCGTAGGGAGCGCCGACCAAGGGGAGGAAAAGGCGGCAGGGACGCCGCCGTCAGCGCACGGAGGCGCGGCTTAGCAGCCCGGAGATTTGCAGAGTAAATCTCCGATACCAAACAAAATCCACGAAGGGATTTTTCGTACTTGAGATAAACCTCAAAGCCCATGGATGGGCGCTTAGCAACTCAAAGATTTGCCGTGCAAATCTTTGATCCCTAAAAAAATCCAAGGAGGGATTTTTTTAGGGCAGGTCATACGCCGCCGTGGAGGGGCGCGAAGCGTTGCCGCGGAGCGGCAATGACCGTTAGGGAACCCCAGAAGGGCGGTGGCGCAGAGGCATGGCAGCCGAGTTAGCCGATAAGCCAGATGGTTGAGCCGGGCAAGTACCGTCCAAATTATTTTTGTTGATTATTCCATAGAATTTTCATATATTATATAGAACAGAAAGGCAACTTTTTGAACAACCCAAAGACTGAGGGCCAATATGAGTGATGATGACAAGAAGAAGGACGATGATCCTTATGATTTTTTTAGACTTAGCGTGGACGACGACAAGAACGACGAAAAGAAGCCGAAGGGGCGCAAACCTTTTCCTTTTCTAGCCGTTCTGGCAATAGTGGTTGGTGCGGTTTTGCTGATGAACATGTTTTTTTCAAGCAAGCCCAACGACCTTGTTGATTTTTCAAAATTCCGTGGGCTGATAGAAAGCGGCCGCATTACGCGCGTTGTTTTGGGAGATCCGTATTTTGTTGGCTACGGGCCGGAAAGCATGTCGACGGTTTCTGCGGAGGGGCAAAAATGGTCTCCATTCAGCTTTTCTTCATCAGATGATGACGAGGGCCGTCCTGTTTACCGCACAAACGGATTATGGTCAGAAGACTTTGAAAAGCTGCTCATAGAAAAGGGCGTTGAATACAAATTTGAATCGCGCCAGTCGGGCATTTTCCTTCAGATTCTTTTGAATTTGATTCCATTCATTCTGCTCTTTGCCATCTATTTTATTGCCATGCGCCGTCTTGGTGCAGGAATGAACAGCATGGGCATCTTCGGCGGCAACGGAAGAAGCAAGGCTGTGGACGAAGGCAAGGTAAAGACCCGCTTTAGCGATGTTGCCGGTGTTGACGAGGCAAAGGAAGAGCTTGTAGAAGTAGTAGACTTCCTTAAGTCGCCAAAGAAATATACGGACATTGGCGGAAAGATTCCAAAGGGTGTGCTTTTGGTTGGCCCGCCTGGAACCGGTAAAACACTTTTGGCACGCGCTGTTGCAGGAGAAGCGGGAGTTCCGTTCTTCCGCATTTCCGGCTCAGACTTTGTGGAAATGTTTGTAGGCGTTGGTGCAAGCCGTGTACGCGACCTCTTTAGGACGGCACGCGAAAAAGCCCCCTGCATCATCTTTATTGACGAACTTGACGCCATTGGTAAGAGCCGCATGAACAACCTTGGCGGAAACGATGAGCGCGAACAGACACTCAACCAGCTGCTTGTAGAAATGGACGGTTTTGACAACGAAAAGGGCCTTATCATCCTTGCCGCAACCAACCGCCCGGACATCCTTGATCCGGCACTTCTGCGCCCGGGACGCTTTGACCGCCAGGTTTCAGTGGACAAGCCTGATGTTAAGGGACGCGAGGCAATTCTCCGCATACATTCCAAGAATGTAAAGCTTGACCCTTCCGTGGACTTTGATTCCCTTGCACATGCAACCGCAGGATTCAGCGGTGCAGACTTGGCAAACATTGTAAACGAAGCAGCCCTTCTTGCCGTACGTGGTGGCCGCAAGCAGGTTACAATGCCGGACTTTGACGAAGCAATAGAAAAGACCGTAGTTGGCCTTGAAAAAAAGACCCGCGTCATGTCTGAAGAAGAGCGCAAGAGCGTTGCAATCCACGAGACAGGACACGCACTTGTAACAGTCTTTACAAAGAACACGTCTCCGGTACACAAGATTTCCATAATTCCACGCGGAATGGGTGCACTGGGATACACAATGCAAAGGTCAGAAGAAGAAAAATTCCTTAACACGGAAAAAGACCTCATAAACGACATAGACATACTTCTTGGCGGCCGTGCGGCAGAGCAGATTTGCCTTGGAGTTGTGGACACCGGGGCTGCAAACGACATTCAGCGTGCTACTGGAATCATCCGCAGTATGATTACCCAGTACGGCATGAGCAAAAAGTTCTACAACGTAACTCTTGGAAAAAGCGGCCGCGGATATGCTTCTGGTGAACCGGAACTTGTACGCGAATACTCCGAGGAAACGCAGAAATACATAGACGACGAGCTTGCCCGCATGATGGCAGAACGCTACAAGCACGTAATGGCACTGCTTACAAAGCACAAGGATTTGCTGCTCTACATTTCCGACCAGCTTTTGGAAAAAGAAACCATGACAGGAAAGGAATTTGAAGAGTTTGTAAAAGACGAAGCAAATTGCGTAAAGGCCATGAAGCAGAAAAAGGCTTCCGCAAGCAAAGAAAAGGCACCGGCAAAAGAAAAGCCAGTGTCAAGCGAAAAGTCTGCCGCAAAGAAAAGAGCGGGAAGGCCAAGAAAGACAAGCGAGGCATAAAAGATGAAACTTTATTCAAGGCGCCACATTGTTTTTGCAGTCGTGGCAAGTTCCGTCGCGGCTGCTACACTTTCCGCATTCGTAAGCAGGAAGATTTTTTCTGACGGAAAGGCAGCTTCCAAGAAAGAAGCCCAGTCTGCAATTGGCCTAACCGTCACGGACACGGAACAGGCCTCCGCAGAATCCTCCAGCACCATAGAAACAACCGGAAAAAACGGTGACCAGGTTGCACTGCAAACAAACACCCCTGCCCTACAGGTTGTGGCGGCAACAGACGGCGGCTACACCCAGGACGAAGCCCAGAACATTGCAGTCTACGAAAAATGCAACGAAGCTGTAGTCAACATCACCACCCAGGTAATGGGCTACAACTGGTTCCTTGAACCTGTGGTAACATCAAGCGGCTCTGGTTCAGGCAGCATCATAGACAAGCGTGGCTACGTAGTAACAAACGTGCACGTAATAGAAAACGCAAGCACAATCAACATCTCGCTTGCAGACGGCAGCACATACGAAGGCCGCGTAATAGGAAAAGACACGGAAAGCGACATAGCGGTCCTAAAGTTTGAACCCGCATCAAACGTGGAGCTAAAGACAATAGCCTTTGGAGACAGCGAAAACCTAAAGGTTGGCCAAAAGGTCATCGCAATAGGAAACCCCTTCGCACTGGAACGCACAATGACAACCGGCATCATCTCAGGCCTCGGCAGACCTATCCAGGAAAGCGAAAACGTAATCATCCGCAACATGATTCAAACAGATGCCGCAATCAACCCGGGAAACTCCGGTGGCCCCCTCTTGGACAGCCAGGGACGCATGATTGGCATAAACACTATGATTTATTCTTCAAGCGGATCTTCTGCAGGAGTTGGATTTGCAATACCAGTAAGCACAGCTCGCAGGGTAGTAGCAGACTTGCTCAAGTACGGAGAAGTTCGCCGCGGTGTAATGAGAATCTCACTTGTCCAGAACACAGGCAGAATCGCATCTTACGCAGGCTACGGAATTTCTTCTGGCGTAATCGTAAGCAAAGTAAGCAGCGGTTCCGAAGCCCAAAAAGCAGGAATCAAGGGCGGAACAAAAGCCGTCCAGTACGGAACCTTCAACCCAACCACAATCTACCTTGGCGGAGACATAATCACCGCAATAGATTCAATCAACGTACGCAACTACGCAGACTATGCCAGCGCCCTGGAAGACAAACGCCCCGGAGACACCATCACGGTCACAGTCTACAGAGACAAAAGCTATCAAAAAATCAAGGTAAAACTGGAATCCTCACCCCAGGGTTCTTCCTCAAACTCATCAGGCAAAAAAACAAGAAGCCTGTAATATTAAAAATTTTCTCCCGGACGGAATGCCAGCCTTAAACTGTGCCCGGCACTCCGTGTCCGGTCAGACCATGCAATTTTCCCCTATCTGCAAAAAGCAGCGCCAAGGAGGGCGCGTCATCTCTTAGCAAATAGGTCGGTGAGTTTTCACAGAAAACTCACGGGGACAAATTGCCTGGATGCGATTTGTCCCCGCTTTCCAGGGTTCCGGCTCTCGCCTCCATTGCCTATGGCAACCCGCTGCGCGGGCCCTTCCAATCGGGCGTAGGCTGCACCCCATTCACGCAAACATCCACTTCAATGATTTTCCCATTCCCAAATTTTCTTTTCTGAAGAATAATACCATTCATCAAACATTCCGTAGCGCACACTAATTGAAAATTCCTGATTGCCTTTTACAGGAATAACTGAATAGTCATAAACGGCTTCTTCTATTTTCAAGCTAAAAAGATAAGTTCTTTTGTATCCAGTTTTCGGAATTTCATCAATATAATCAGGCACAAGAATTTCAAGGGAAGACGGATAATCGCCATTTTCACGAAAATATTTTTCAACAGCAGAAACTATTTTGTTTCCGTTTAGAATAAGTCTTTTTTCACCATCTCCAAGCGGAAGAAAATCAGAAGCAACATTTGTAATCTCGCCATCTGCCTCTACCATCCCGCCTCTAGAATCCGCAACTGAAAAATTCGGAACTGCCGAATAAAATAATACAAGCATTATCCAAACTGCAAAAATTATGACAACAAAAGTTATAGTTAAAAACAAAGTCTGTTTTTTCAATTTCTTCTCCAGTTTTATAATTAAATCAAATTCTCTTCATCTCGTCTTGAATACAATATTCTGCGAATTTCCATTACATTATCAATGACAACATACCAGACTGTATAATTTCCAACATTAATTCTTCGATAAGGATAAGGGCGTTTTTTCTTTGATGGCCAGATTGCAAACGATTCTGGGGATTCTAATCGTTCAATTATAGCATTTTCAATTTTTAAAAGAGTATTCTCGGCCGCAATAGGATTTTGTAAATTATTCTGTATATACTCTACAATTTCGAGCAAATCCTGCTCAGCTATAGGAAGATAGCGTAATTTGTATTTTCCCATCACTTAGACTTTACCAATGAACGGGCTTTTGAAAAAACTTCATCATGGCTCAAACGACTTTTGGTAGAAGCAGCCTGAATGTCAGCTTCATCTAACTTTGCCTCAATGCTATCTGTAAGACTATCATACAAATCAAGACTCATTACAACCATAGAACCATAGCCATTTTTTGTAAGAAAAACAGGACTTCTGTTTGTTGATACAATCTCTTCTATTTCTGCGAACTTATTACGCAAGTCGGAAACAGGTCTAATTTGCAGCATAGGCACCTCCTATCATTATAATATCATAATCTTATCACGATTTCAAGGTTACATGAAAAAATCACGCAAACACGCACTAAACCGGCAAAGTTGATTGAGCTTCATCTATTTTCTCACCGTTTTCATTAAACAATGTCAGAATTCTTTTTGTCTCACTTACAAGCATTTCTTCAAAAGAATTCCATTCTTTTAGCGGCGTTGCATCATATCTTCCACAAAAATAAACATGATTATCAAGGGTATTTATATACAATTGTGAACCGTCCCATCTGTAGCTACCGATAAAAAAATATTCAGGCTTTGCGTTTTTGGGTCTTTCATAAGTATTTGGAGTAAGAATATCAAAAGGTTGTTGAATAGCTTCTTCCGGAATTCTTTTATAATTCGTTCTATATCCATCCAGAGAAAATGTTCCAAGAAAATAATTTAATCCATTTGCATATTTTAACAGGAATTCTTTATAAACATCAGGTATTTTTATTGACTCTTCCAATTCCTTAATCTGCTTTTTAGAAGCAGGGGCAAAGAATTTTATAAGCCACCAATAAGGCTTTTCTTCATACGGTCTTCCAATCAGCAAAGACTTGTTCTTTGTTTTGCACGTACCTAATTTTTTATATGAATCAAACAAGCTTATTAATTCTGATATCTTTTTCATTTATTCCCCCTCCAAAATCACGCCAAAAGCCACACCATCGGCCACGAAACTTTATTATACACCATCATGTTTTTTTTTCTGCAAATTGCTTAGAACCTGTATAAAAAATTAACCGCAAGTATCATTCAACTATTTTCCCATTCTGCTAACTTATTGCGCAAATCTGGCACAGGTTTAATTTATAACATAGGCACCTCTTACCTTATACACTGCCTGCCGCAAAAGCAAAACAAATAAAATCATATAAAATTATATAAACCCAAAATAAAATGCTTGTAATAAAATTTATGATAAAATTCCATACCTTGGACTTTTTAATTTCATCATAAAAAATCCTTGTTTTAATAACTGTTAAATAATAAAAGACTATAAGCAGTATTGATAAGTAAAAGAATTCCCAGTTTTTATAATTTTCAAAATTCGTAATCAACTCTATGCAACTATGAGTAAAAATCATTAAGCCAGACAATGCGATAAAGACAAATTGCATTCTGCCGTTATTTATTTTTTTATTTTTCGTTACCAACAAAAGCAAAGCCAAACTTACAAAAAGAACTATAAAATAAATACCGCCAAATTTTAAAAAATTTTCTACATGAAAACGGCTAAGCTCTGCCCCAAAAGAAAATAATGTATTGAACAAGGGAAAAGCCGGCAAGAAAACAAACCCCAGGCAAGTTTTTAACAAAGACTTATTTTTCCTTAAAAAAATCCAGCCTAAAACAGAAATAATATATGCAAAAAAATAAGCTGCCGTATGAAACAAAAAGACTTTATTAATTCTAAAAACAGCATCTATGCCAAATAGAAAAGTGTAAATCATATATTCAGTCCTTTACCCTGTCCGGTGAGCGGCGGATGAATTGCTCCAAGCGGTCAAGGCGCGGGGTAAGCAAGTAGCGGTCGTCGTGCGGGGTAAAGAATGCGGAAAGCTTGTTTTCGCGTAAAAAGGTCTGGAACTTCTGCATGTCCAAAGTGGCTTTTTGGTCAAATTCCTTTGCGGCCTTCCTAAGCTGGCTTCCAAGATGCATGGAAAAGGCAAAGTCTATCGCAAAAACCCCAAGGAAAATTCCCACCACAAAAGAAAACCAGGGATGCTCTGTAAACCAAACAACAAGACGGTTAACAGGCGGAAAAAGAAAAAAGTAATAGCTGGCGGAAAGCAGTCCCCAAATCACCGTAAACTTAGGGCAAATTATTCCCTTTATGTTGCCCCATTCCTTCGAATAGTCCCACAGCTTTAGGTTCATGCCCTTTATAAAAACAATGCCTGCAATATATTCAATCAAGGTCATTGCAAGAGCCATCACCACAAACATAAGCAGGTAGTGCAAAATTCCCCCGGAATCAAAGCGCGTAAAATACGATTCGGAAAGGCTCAAAACGTAAAGCACAACAACGCCAAACCCATAGAGCGGAAGGCAAGGCCCCGTAAGAAAGCCCGGGTTAAGCCACTGCCTCTTGGGATTTGCCGGAGAAAGAAAGCGCCTGTAAAAAAGCTCAAGGAACCAGCCAAGAGTTCCTCCAAAGAAAAACAAAAAAGTAATTACAATAAAGCTGCGGTATGCATTCATATTTTTTTTCTGGACCAACTTTTATATTGCTAACCCGCTTTCCAGGGTTCCGGCTTTCGCCTCCATTGCCTGGCGGCAACCGCTTCGCGGCCCTTCCAATCGGGGGTAGGCTTTAATTTGCTAAAAGTGCAATTCTTAATGCAAACAAAAAATTCCCACAGCCTGCTCACCCTAAAAACAGCAAGCAAGTGCGGGAACAAAAGTAATACTGGTCAACAGTATCATGCCACTGCCAGGAGCTTGGTAAGCGTAATCAAACCACGGCCCGGCAATTTTGAATCAAGTGCCAAGAACTATTTTTCTATAGCAGATGTGTCAACCGTGTAGTTGATTTTTTCACCTGCAGACTGCAAATCTGCAACAGTGATTTTGCTAAAGAGGCGTTCAAGGCGGGAGTTGCCCTGCTTAACAGCAACAGACTTAAAGTTCTTAAGAACATCCTCATACGGCATGAACATAAGAACCCAGTAAGTTCCGTCGTCATCAACATAGAGGTTCTTCTGGATTGCTCCAGCTACAACCTGCTTTGCCTCTGCATCAAGTTCCTGCTGGTATGATGAATCAACACCGTCAAGGCTTGCGTCCGTATTTGAACGCTCAACGTTGTTAATCAAAGTGCCAAGCTTGTTTGCCAAGTCGCCCCTTGCCTGAAGCCTTGCAGCCTTAAGAGAGGTGGCTTTATCCGCATAGCGTGCAGCACCAGAACCGTAAATTCCCTTCTTGCTTTCCAGTTCAGATTCATCCACGACCCAAGTAGGCAAATCGTTCTTTTTTGCAACCTTCTTTGAAGAAGAGGCACATCCTGCAAACCAAGTTGCTGCAAGAACCATAGAAAACACAACTAATAAAACTTTCTTCATGATATCCTCCTGATGAAGTTTTTTCTATAAAAAGGCCGCACTTTTTAAAAGCGCTTCCTTAAATACAAATTATTTGCTGTTGACAATCTCGCTATATAAACCAAACACCGCACCACCTACCCACGTTACAGCAGAAACAGGAATTGTTAAAGCGGTTCCTGCAACTCCTATAACGGAAGCCGTAGCATTTGCATCCGCAGAAATTGAACGCTTTACAGAAATTGAATTGTCGTAGGAATATGTCTGGCTTGTCTTTACCACGTTTCCTTCCTGGTCAATGCCGCTGGTAATGTTTTCCACGGAAATATGGTTGTTGGTAAAGGCCTTGTGATATTCAGGATAATGCTTTATACCGTTGTTTGCCCTTGCCTCTGCCGCATTTTTCTTAGCCTTCTTTACGTCCGGCATCATCCAAACCAAGCCGTCATCACTGCTTGTTACGGAAACATATCCTCCTATGAAGTTTACGGTTGCATAAGCCGCACACTTTGTAAGATTGTAGACAGTTGCCCCAACAACAACGAAAGGCTTTCCTAAAAAAGTATACAATATGTACGGAACGTTTAGCTTGCTCTTTACCGTTACCTTTTCCGATGCTGAATAATCCCTCAGGCGGGTATAGCTGGCCTCGTCCTTTACGCTGTTTATGAATGAACTAACTGCGCTGTCCTTGTAGACAAGCTTAACCGCGTTTGCAAAGCACACGTCAAGTTCTGCAGAATCCCCGTCCTTGTGGACAAGCCTTGCCATTTCCGAAAGTGATGCGCTTCTTGCAACCCTAAAGCCCACGTCCTGGAATTTTCCCTTGCTCATGGGGGCAGATGCAGTGCTAAGAATTTCATCCTTTTTGTCCCTGTAGCCGCCGCCGCACACGCATGGCGCGGAAGAATCATGACACCACTCGCCAACGTTTCCGCTCATGTCAAAAATGCCAAGTTCGTTTGCTTCCTTTTCGCCAACCGGGTGAATGCTTTTGTCGCTGTTGTCCTTATACCATGCAACCTTTCCCGGCTTGTCTCCACCAGAAAATTTGTAGCCCTTGGAAAGAATTCCACCGGAAGCGGCATATTTGAATTCCTTTGGGGAAAGAAGACGGTAGCCGTTGGCCTTTTTGTCAAAGTACCACAAATCGCCACTTATTATGTAGCAGGGTGTTTTTCCCGCCTTTTTGCTAAGGGCATTGCAGTATTCAAGCGCTTCAAGGAAAGTGACGCTTTCTACCGGGCAGGCAGTTCCAGTAAAGCGGCTGGGGTTAAGGCCCATTAGGCTCTTGTATTCCTTTTGGGTAACTTCCGTCTTGGAAACAAAAAAGCTTTCTTCTTCGTTCTGGGCCTGAACAAAAACCTCGCTGCCAAAATCTATGCTTTTTTTGTAAAGCTGAGCCTTTTCTTCCTTTTTTTCGGACTCAGAAAGGGCACCTTCTACAATCTTTCCGTCCTTTGTTTTGAACGTTCTTTCTGCAAGAAGATTGTCCTTATCGTAGAGCTTTACCGTAGTGGAGTCGTACTTGTCCTTGTCCGTCCTTTCTACGGCAGCCTCTGCCCTTAGTCCATTGGTGTATACCGTTTTTAAAACCTTGCTGGTAGAAGAAATCTTTTTTCCGTCCTTGAGCAAGGAAGTTTCCTCGCCTGCCAAAACTCCGTTCTGGTAAAGCTGGTCTGTTCTTTTTTCATAGACATTTGTAGTGGTGCAAGAAAAAAACAAAAGCGCAAGCACAAGGGCTGCAAAATCCAAAGTGAGAACTTCTATTAACTTACGGCAAAAAAACTTTTTCTTCATACAAGGTATATTATAACACATTTATCTCCGGAATTCTATAGAGATTTAGAACAGGGAAATCAAGATTGCATTTACAGAGGAGTTTCACTGCACCTCTTAAACCCCATTCTCATACAAACAATTTCTCAGAAATCAATTAGTTAAAAATTCGAGTTTTGCAAAGAACCGTCATTACCGGGCTCGACCCGGTAATCTTTCAAAGCTGATTATCGGGTCGAGCCCGATAATGACATATTTCTTACCTAAAACTCGAAATTGAACCTTAAAAAAATATTCGCATGGGAATATTAAAAGGATTTTACACAAGCCAAGAATACTTGCCTAGTCGCCGGCGTGCATGCGGACTATGTTGCTTACATTGCCGTACCTGTCTTCTACCCAGTAGTATACATACTGGTTTGTGTACCAGCTATACAAAGACTGGTGATGGTCATAGTAGGCTTCCTCGTAGGTTTCCGCAAGACGGTCGCCGTGCCTTTCTAGCCAGCTGCTTCCTTTGTCGCTGTCCGTAGAGTAATAGCGGTATACTTCGTAAGGATCGTCACCGCCGTCCCAAGTAAGAGAAGCATAGCCTCCGTTTGCATCATCTGTTATGGTTACAGCTAAGGTTATGTCCTGGTCAAATTTGTCGTGAATTTTCTTGCAGGAAGAAAAGCAAAGCGATGCTGCGCCAATAAGGGCAAGAGTCAAAACTGTGGTAAAAAGTTTGATGTTCTTTTTCATAGTTAAAATCTCCATAATTATCTATCTTCATTTTTAGAAACACTGCTGGAAAAAAAAGATTACATCCTTCTTTCCAAAGTGCTTACGTAAAATAAGACACCTGTAAAAAGAAAAAGTGTCACTTTTTGTAAAAAATTTATGCTTTAAATACGGTTGGAAAAAAGAGCACGGCAGGGATTGGAGGGGTGCGAAGCGTTCGCGGCTTGTCCGCGAATGGAGGCGAAAGCCGGAACCCCGGAAAGCCCATAAAAAATGGCAAGACTTTCCTTCACCAAACATTTGGCTAAATACAAAAGCGCCGCAAAAAAATAAAAAAAAGCACCCGGAAAAACCAGATGCTTTTGCTTTTTGAATGCGTTCTAGCCCAAGTTTAGCCCAAGGCCCTAGTTTTCACCACTGCCAACAAGGCACATCCATTCGGCCTCTGCACACAAAGTGTCGCCAACAAAAGCCTTCCCTGCCTGCTTTACCATGCGGGGAGAAACGCGCAAGTTAGTAACTTCCATGCGCACTGTGTCTCCCGGGCGAACCTGATGGCGGAACTTTACCTTGTCCACTGTGGCAAGGAAAAAGAGCGAACCTTCTGCAAAAGTTTTCTGCAGGCTGAGTGCCGCACCCCCACCCTGTGCCATTGTCTCTATAAGGATTACGCCGGGAACAACCGGGTACTGGGGAAAGTGCCCCTTAAAAAAGAAATCCTCGTCGGTAAATTTTCTTGTGCAAACGCAGCCGTTTTCGTCATAGCTTTCGATTGTGTCTACGAACAAAAAGGGCTTTCTGTGGGGCAAAAGACTTTCAATTTCTGTAAATGCTGCCATTGTTTTCTCCATTAAATTTATAGTTATTTATACTTAAAATTTATTTGTTTTGGGAAGCTCCAAAAAATTCAGGCTTCAAGCAACCCCTTACTCTTCGCCGTTCCAGCAGTAGGTGCAAAGCTTACAGTGCTCAAGACCAGTGCTGTCCAGCATGTCGTCCAGGCGGTGGTAGCGCAATGTCGTAAAGTTAAGCTGCCTTCTGATTTCTTCAAGCATTGCATCGTACTTGGGATTGTTGGGGTCACAGTATTCCTTTAGAACCTTCTCGCTTACATTGTCACCTTCAAACTGCTTTACCACGCGGCGGGCAATCAAATCCATCTCCGACTTTGAGCGCGAAAAGTTAAGGTACTTGCAGCCAAACATAATCGGCGGGCATGCCGGGCGAACATGCACTTCCTTTGCCCCAGACTTGTACAAGAAATCCGTCGTCTCACGGAGCTGTGTTCCGCGGACAATTGAATCGTCTATCAAAAGAATCTTCTTTCCTTTAATAAGCGGCTGAACAGGAATCAGCTTCATGTGGGCAATAAGGTTTCTCTGCTCCTGGCTTGTCGGCATAAAGGAGCGCGGCCAAGTAGGCGTGTACTTAATAAAGGGACGCGCAAAAGGAATGCCAGACTCGTTTGCATATCCAACCGCATGTGCAGTACCAGAATCTGGAACACCGGCAACTGAATCCGCATCGATTGCAGTCTTTGCATCGCGGTCACGGCGGGCAAGATAGCGTCCGCAGTTGTAGCGCATGTCCTCAACATTAACGCCCTCGTAAGAAGCCGTCGGGTAGCCGTAGTAAATCCACAAGAAAGTGCAGATTTTCATTTCCTTCTGTGGCTTCTGCAAAACCTCGTAACCGTCTGCGGTAACAAAATCAATCTCCGCAGGCCCAAGCTCGTGGCAGTCGGTATAGCCAAGATTTATGTAGGCAAAGTTTTCAAAGGAAACGCAGTGGGCAAAGGCACCAGCATCATCTTCCTTCTTACCAATTTGAAGAGGCGTGCGGCCAAATTTGTCGCGGGCAGCATAAAGACCTTCGGGAGTCATAACAAGAAGCGTCATTGAACCCTTAACCTTCTGCTGAACGTATTTAATTCCGTCAAGAATTGTCTTCTCGTGGTTAATCAACGCAATAATAAGTTCCGTCTGGTTAATTTCTCCGCCGGACATCTCAAGAAAGTGGGTGCCGCTCTTTAGAATCTCGCCAACAAGCTCGTCCTTATTGGTCACAATGCCAACAGTCGTTACCGCAAAGCGTCCCAAGTGGGAGTTCACCATAAGCGGCTGCGGCTCGTAGTCAGAAATACAGCCAATGCCAAGCTTACCGTGCATACCGTCAATGTCGCGCTCAAATTTTGTGCGGAAGGGAGAGTTCTGAATATTGTGAATAGAACGCTCAAAAGTTCCGTTATCCGCGTAAATGGCTATTCCACCGCGCCTTGTTCCCAAATGCGAATGATAGTCAATGCCAAAAAACAAGTCCAGGGAACAGTCCCCCTTGCTTGCAACGCCAAAAATTCCGCCCATAGCCACCTCTTATAAACTAGGCCTAGATTATAAAGAAAATCGCAGAAAAATTCAATTATTTTTTGATTTCTCTTTTTGCGGCACTTGCATTTTAAACCGAGCATCCTTCTGCTAACATCCATTCCCAGTGTATGGCGCTTGCGTGGTTCCGCGCCTTATCTGTAAACAAATAGCGCCATGGAGGGCGCGTTGTCTGTTAGCACTTCGACCTGGTGAGTTTTCCACCGGAAAACTCATGCTAAAAAATTGCACGGATGCAATTTTTTAGCAACCGCCACTCCAGTGCCTGCCGTGCTTTTATCTGCAAACAAATTGCACTTTAAAGATTGCATTATATATTTGAAAACCAAATATGAAAATTTTATACTATCCTTCTTTTTTACAAAATCGGATCGGGACAGAATTGCTTTCGGCGGCAGCTTTTGCAAAAGGAGCCCATCCACACGTCATCGAATTGCTTTGCGGCGGCCCTAACAAAATCTTTGTCAGAGCTTAATACACCGGCTTCAAAATTGCGGGTATTATCACCTTTCATGCCAAGCCCCGAACCAGTCAGGTTTGCAGAACCAACATAGGCGGTCTTTAAGTCAAAGATAATAATTTTAAAATGCACGCGAGGGCACAAGACTCTCTCCATGCCGTCAATGAGCGCGGGGTACTTGTCAAAGTCTTTTCTAAAAGCAGGACCCGGTTCCTTTGCATGAATCAGACGGATTTCCACACCGCACTTTACAAGATCCGACAGCGTCTCCAAAAGAGGTTTTGAAGAGCGGCCATCTTTTACATACAAATCCTTTATGTCCGCAGTCCCAATCCAAAGCAACTTTTTTACAGACTGAATGCGCTCAATAACTTCTGTGTAATGCTCGCCGTTGGAAACAAAGCGGAACGAGGAAAACGATGATGTTGGCGCAAGAATATTTTTATTCAACATGGAAAGTACATGCAGATTATACCATGCCTTGTAAAGCTACTCAATGATAAAGTTTTCAAAGCGTGCTTTGGCAACCTAAAAATAATTCTTCTATATTACAGCCAAGTTCTTTAGTCGCCATCGCAAAAATCTTCCCGCAGGTTCTTGCATCGTCAAGGGCGTTGTGTGCATCGTATACAATTCCAAATTGTTCAGCCAAAAAGGTAAGCCTGTGGCTCTCCAACTCTTTCCATGCCTTGCGTGCTATTTGAAGTGTACAGGCATAGTCCGCATTGGGCAGAGGCATACCAAAGTAGTCGCAGCAAGCACGGATAACACCCATGTCGAACCGTGCGTTGTGAGCCACAAAATGTATTTTTTCTTCCCCAGATGATTTTAGGAAAGGTTCCACAACAGTCTGCCAGACTTCTGGAAAGTGAGGACAGTTCCGAACATCACCATAACTGATTCCATGAATATCCGTAAAGTCCGGGCAAAAATACATCTTTGCAGGCTTGATGAGTGAATAAACGCTGTCTTTTTCCTGGCCATCCACAAAGCGCACCAGACCAACAGAACAAGCACTATTCTGATAAACATTTGCAGTTTCAAAATCTATTGCGTAATATGTCATTGCTTTACCTCATGAATATACTATAACACAGATGGTCTATCATAGCGTGATAGCCTAAAATATTTTTTATATAGGCTGAATGTTGAGTTTTTTGCACAAAATGTGACATCGCCAGACAGACAGCCACGGCAATGACACATACGTTTGAAGAGACGGCACTTGGCCGATTGCATTTACTTTTCTTTTGTTGCCATTTCGTACATGCCGGCTATTTCGGCGCGCCAGAGTTTGATTAGGGATTTGGGGGCCAGGGGTTGGGCGTCGGTGCCCCATTTTAGGACTTCCCTTAGGACTTTGAATTCCTGGGCGGAGGAAAATGTTATGATTAGGGAGTCTTGGTCTTCTGCTTTTATTTGCTGGTCGTTTGCCCATTTGTGGTATTTCATCCAGTCTTTGGCGTAACCGGTAAAGCGGATTTTGAAGTTTTTTGTTTTGTCTTCTTTAAAGGCACCGAGTCTTCCGCCGCCACTATAATTGTTAAAGTCATAATTCTTGGGCAGCGTAAACTTTTCATCTGTAACGATGATGTCTGCCATAAAATTTAAGTCGTACAAAATGATGTTGTCTGCATATTCGCTGTAGGCAAAAAGATATACAACGCCGTTGTCCAAGATAAACTGGTAGGGGCAGACCGTCCGCTGAGATTTATTGGAATAAAATTTTGTGTAGCGGAATTTTATTTTGTAGTTTTTATCGAGAGCCTCATTAACAAGATCCCAGTTTTCTGTCTTGATGTTATATTCCATCTGGGGCGCAACTATTATGCGGCCTGATAACAAGAGGGTGTCGTTTTTTGCAACTTTAGGCTGCAGAAAATATATGAGCTTTGTGACTTTTTCAAAGAGGGGCGTGTGTTCAAAGTGCTGCAGAAGGCCTCTTAGGCTTGCAACAAGGGCAATGTCGTCTTCTGTTTTTTTTGAATATATCTGCTCCACTTTTTTCTTGATTGCATAGCTTCCGCCTATTTGCTTTTCTTCAAGAATATCCATGTCCTTTAGTTTTCTTACCATGCGGTAAATTGTAATTTCGGCAACATCAAAATACTTCTCAAAAAACTTTGCGTTGTATTTTATTTTAGGATCTGTGGGCGGAAGGCGAAGAATGCGGAGCATGTCATAATCGCGATCAGTTAGCTTTGGATTTAAAAGCTTGTCGAGGCACTTTTCCTCCAATTTTGCCTTGTTTCTTTTCTTTTCTAAGTCGCCAAGTTTTTTACTCATATTAATATTATAACATGCCTGCTTAAAAAATGCTATCACATTGTGATAGACTCAATGAATGCTCTATAAAATTGCCACAATGAACGGTGCTATTAAACAGTTCTTGTTTTGTTGACAGATGGCTTTTTTACAATTATGATTGCTTTGTAGAAGGACAATAAAAGATGGCAAACGGTAGGGAAGATTTGGACGAAAAGAAAAAAGACGGAATAAGGCCTTTGGAAAGTGGGCGGTATTCAGAGTGGGCTAATGTTCAGGGGCGGGAAGATGCGGAGATGCTTTACGAAAAGCGCACTGCCTGGAGCGGGGCTAGTTCTTCCAAAGAGTTTTACAGCCGCTACGACAAGGATGAAGACTAGACGGAAAATCTTTTTCTTAAAAAAAATCTTTGCAAGGAAAAACTATGATGAAAAGGAAATATTAGCTTTTGGTGGTGCTTGTGCCCTCGGGAACGGCATGGGGAAGAAATTTTTACCACTTCCCACGAATGAGCCACAATCCAAAATCATCCGTAAGTTTCTACGATCTTATTGAATCTATAAAAAATATGATTGACCACATATTTGTATTTATTCAAAAAAACGGGGGCTGGCTTATCATTGCGCTGATGTTGGTGTCTGTTTTTGCAACTTGTCTGAAAAAAAAACAAGGTAAAAATGATAAACATCCAAACGAAGCGGATTGAATTATTAAAGCAAAAGACGAATTTTTTCTTAGCAGCTTTTGCAGATAGAGCCTAGCCCCGATTGGAAAGGTTGCGAAGCAAGACCGCCGCAGGCGGGCCGGAGCGCAAGCGTAGCCTTGGAAAGCGGGTAATACGAAAAACTGCGGAACGGCGTAGCCTTTCGCACAGTAAGACTACAAAAGCCGCTCCAAAAGAATTTTAGGATTAATCAAGTCTAGTTGGTACAAGGCAGGAAACGCAGGTGTCGTCCCATTTGTCGCCTTTGTAGACTTCTTTGATGTAAAGAATTATGTTTTTGGTTGGCTTTTTGAGTTTTATGCACTGTACATAAACTGCGTCGTCCAGGTTGATGTCATATTCCAGCTTGTTATCCAAATCTTTTACGCGGAAGGTTTTTACCCTTGAATTCTTTTTGTACAAGTCCCTGCGGTAAAAGTCAACGTAGCCGTTTACAACTGCAAGGCCTGAAAACTGGGAATTTGTTTTTACTTTTATAAACTGGTTTATTCCGTAGCCCTTTGCGCCTTCTACCCAAGGCTTATGTTCGGTATCCCATGACGAGGTGCTTCCTTTGTCGGCGGGGGGAAGGAAAAAGGTTCCCAGGTTTTCTGCGACATATTTTGTGTTTTTTTCTTTTAGTTCTGAGCTTGCGGAGTATTTTGTCTCGTAATCTCTGAATGCAGGATACATGTTATATTCTTGCACCGTCTTTCTAAATTCAGTTTGCCATTCAGAAATTCTAACTTTCTCTGGATCTCCGTCTACTTCGAGGGGGTAAAAATTAACAAAGCTATCATTGCCAAATAAAGCTATTTGTTCAATGTCATTTTTATCTATGAGATGATAGAATTTGTCTTCGCCAATGAAAAACCTGCTGCGGTCAAGTTCTGAGGTTGTTTCGGTTTCTTCGTCATAAATTGTGATTTTGTCTGGAGTAATTGTATACCTGCGGGGGACGTGCACTCCTTCGGTAAAAACGATGGTCTCCTCTTCCTGTGCAAAAAGGCTGGTAAAAGAGAAGAGAAAGGCCATTACCATCAAAAACTTTTTCATTGTTACTCCTTCACGTCTATGCGGACGTGCAGCGCAAGGAAAAATCCGCCGCAGAATTACGGCAGATGTCCGGCTATCTTTACTGCATTGCCGCACCAAGGCAAAGGTTGCCCCGGCTGGGAAATGCAAAAGGCTTACTTGCCCGTAAGGAGGCTTCCGACCAAGCCTGCAACCTGGGAGAGGGTGTCGCTGTCTTTTTTGGCGGCAGGTTTCTTTGCAGCAGGCTTTTTTGCGGCCGGTTTCTTTCCGGGTTTGCTGGATGATGAACTTGAAGATGAATTTGTGCCAGAGGAAGATGTGCCACCCAAGAGGCCTGTAAGAAGGGAGCCCATGTTGCCGGCAGAAAGTCCGCCCAAGAGGGAGCCAAGGGCATTGCCGCTCATGCCGGAATCGTTTGACTGCTTGCCCAGTACGCTAAGAAGCAAGGGTGCGGCCGCTGCAAGGATGGATGTTACCGTAGACTTTTCTACGCCGGATGCCTTTGCGATTGAAGTTGTGTTTTTTGCCTGGGATGAGCCCAACAAATGTGAAAGGATTTTTGCCCCGTCGCCAAGGTCTATCTTGCTTGCGGAGTCGCCGGCATGGCTTGTGAGTGCCTGAAGGAAGCCAGCTGCGGTTGAGGCTGTGTTTGCCTGGGTGCTTGCCCCGGACAAAAGGGTTGGAAGTGCGCTTGTTAAAACGCTCTTTACTTGGTCGGTGGAAGCGCCAGATGCCTTTCCAATGTTCTTGATGTTGGATGTGCTTAGCATTGCCGTTAAAATTGATGATGCGTCCATAATTGCTCCTGTGAATGCAATCTTTCAGATTACAATCTGAAAAATTGCAATCTGAAAGATTGAAATCTGAAAGATTGAAATATGCTTTTATTATAACACGCATTTTTGATTTTTGGGAAATTAATTTTATCTTGAAGAAGAAACAACAACGGAAATCAGTTTTGGGCTCCACTACCAGGAAAATCTGGCTGAAAATCCATGGTGCGCGGTAATAGGACTTTCACTCCCTTCGGTCGCTCCGCGCAAATGGATTTTCAGCCATATTTTCCTTCCCGTTGCGCCCAAAACTGATTTCCTTATTGGTTTATATATATAAATTGCGTTTTTACAGTGCTTTCTAACATATTTTTACATTACAATTATTGGAAATTTGCAGTTGACTTTTACATTAATTGGGGCAAGGGGAAAATCAGTTTCTTTGCACAAGAAAATATTGAAAAATTTGATTTCCATATTAGATATGAATTTTATTTACTTTACAAGAGGGCAGGGGATTGGTATGCTTGGGGGTATGACGGTTGAACAGTTTGTTGATTTTTTGAATGCAAGAAGGGATTTTTCTTTTGAATATGGGGGCAAGCGGTATGCGCTTAGGGCTGAGTCTGACGGAAAGGGCGGGCTTAAGGTTTTCTTTGGGCAGGAATACGGCTTGATGCAGGAATTTGAGGATGTTAAGGAGCTTTTGGCTCTTGCCAAGGTGGGGAATTCTTTTTTGCGGGCTATTCTTGGGGATTTGGATTTATGAGGGAGATGAATATAGATTCCCGGGTCAAGCCCGAGAATGACATTTGTGATTCAGTCCATTTTTGGGGGGCGTTGCGGGGGTGTCCCCCGCAGAGGGGGTAGCACGCAACGAAGTGCGGGCGCAGGGGGAGACCTCCCCCCCCTTGCCTACTAGTTTTAATTAGGCCTTGAACTTTTTGAAGACCAGGCAGCCGTTGTGGCCACCGAAGCCGAAGTTTGCGCTCATGGCAACGTCTACGTTCATGTCTATGCCCTTGTTTGGCGTGTAGTCAAGGTCGCAGCCACCTTCTACGTCTACTTCGTCAAGGTTGATTGTTGCCGGGATGTAGCTGTCCTGAATTGCCTTTACGCAGACAAGTGCTTCGAGTGCACCGGCATTTCCAAGGCAGTGGCCTGTCATGCTTTTTGTTGAAGAGATGTGGAGCTTTTTTGCGGCCTCACCGAATGCGATGTGGAGCATTTTTGTTTCTCCAGAGTCGTTTAAGTGGGTTGAAGTTCCGTGTGCGTTGTAGTAGGTTACTTCTTCCGGTTTTACTCCTGCGTCTTTCATTGCAAGGGTCATGCACTTTGCGCCTGTGATTCCGTCTGGGTTGGGGGCTGTAAGGTGGTAACCGTCGCAAGATGCGCCGTAGCCTACGAGTTCAGCATAGATTTTTGCACCGCGGGCCTTTGCGTGTTCATATTCTTCGAGCACGAGGATTGTTGCGCCTTCGCCCATGATAAAGCCGTCGCGCTGCTTGTCGAATGGACGGCTTGCCTTTTCCGGGCAGTCCACCCACTTGCTGCTTAAAGCCTGGAGCATTGTAAAGCCAAGGTTTGCATAGCCACACTGTGTGCTTTCTGCACCGCCTGCAAGTACGACGTCGCTTCTTCCGCAGCGGATGTTGTCCAAAGCGTTTCCGATTGCATCTGTTCCAGATGCACATGCTGTTGCAACTGTGTGTGCGGCTCCGTGGAGGCCAAAGATGATGCTGATGTTGCCGGCACCTTCGTTGGGGATAAGCTCTGGGATTGTCATTGGAGGCATGCGCTTCTGGTCTGAGTCAAAATAAGACTTCATGCTGCTTTCCGTTACTTCAAGTCCGCCGATTCCAACGCCAAGGTAAACGGCTGTGTCTTCCAGAATGTCCTTCTTGTCTGTAAGGCTTGCGTCGTCCAATGCCTGTTTTGCGGCAGCCACGGCATATTTTGTATAGAGTGCCATTTTGCGGGCAGCCTTTCCGTCCATGTAGTCTTCTGCCTTAAAGTTCTTTACTTCTGCGGCATACTTTACCTTAAAGTTTGTATTGTCGTAGTGCGTGATTGTAGCGATGCCGCTTTTTCCGGCCTTTATTGAATTCCATGTTTCTTCAACGGAATTTCCTACAGGTGAAACGCATCCAAGTCCTGTAACAACTACTCTTCTCATAAAAATCCTCCAAATATGTCATATCGAACACAACAAAATATCTATTAGTTTGTAAATCGATTTTTTTTGCACGAAATGTGTCATTATCGGTCTAGACCAGATAATCTACTTTGAAAGATTGCCGCATCAAGTACGGCAATGACACTTTTTTTAAGCTTAGCATTCGGCTTATTATTCTATTTAGCAGCCCATGCCGCCGTCAACTCCTATTACCTGCCCCGTAACGTATACGCTAAGGTCGCTTGCAAGGAAGAGGGCTGCATTTGCAACTTCTTCTGCCTTTCCTGCACGCTTGAGGGGAATTGTTGCTTCCATTGCCTTGCGGTATTCTTCCTTAAGAACGCTGGTCATGTCTGTTTCGATGAAGCCAGGTGCAATGCAGTTTACGCGAACGCCGCGTCCGCCAACTTCTTTTGCCAAAGACTTGCTAAAGGCAATAAGGCCGCCCTTGCTTGCGGAATAGTTTACCTGTCCGCCGTTGCCATGAAGACCAACGATTGAAGACATGTTGATTATTGAGCCGCTCTTCTTGTGAATCATGTCGTTGGAGACAATCTGGCAGACCAAGAATGCAGAAGTAAGGTTTACTGCAAGAACTGAATCCCAGTCTTCTTTCTTCATGCGGAAGCTTAGTCCGTCGCGGGTGATTCCTGCGTTGTTTACAAGAACGTCGAATCCGCCGGAAGCAGCAAGCACTTCTTTTACTGCGGCTGTAAGGACATCTGCGTTTCCTGCATCCGCATAGAATTCGTGGAAGGCTGTTCCGTTTTCGCTTGCAGTCTGTTCAAGCAGGGCCTTGTTCTTTGATTCGTGGGTACACATTCCCCAGACTTCCGCACCGTTTGCAAGGAAAGTCTTTGCTATTTCAAATCCGATGCCTCTTGAAGATCCTGTTACAAGGGCTTTTTTTCCTTTTAGTAAATCCATATTTTCTCCTACAGTTAGATTCAAAAGAAATCCTACGCGGGATTGTAGGGGCGGCGAAGCCGTTGCCATGGGCAATGAAGGCGAAAGCCGGAACCCCGGAAAGCCCGTAACACAAGGCCTAAAATCCCGATTGCAGCAAACAAGCATTTGTTAAAAATGCCATTCCGTCCAAAAAGAATTAAGAAAGCGAAGAAAGTGACTCTACGCTGTTAACAGGCAGGGCTGCTAGGCTTGCACCAAGTTCCGTCTGTCCCCAAAGACCGGACAAAACTTTGCCTGGGCCTGGCTCAAGAACCGCCCAATTTGCCTCACCGTCTGCCTTTATCATGGAAGCAAGAACTGCCTCTTCGTCCGTCCAAAGAACGCTGTGAGTAAGGTGAAGGACTGCGCTTTCCTTTACTTCCTGTGCGCTACTTGCCTGCTTTCCGCTTACGTTGCTAAAGAGTGGAATCTTTGGCTCTGCAAAGGTAACGCCCTTAAGGAATTCGCCAAATTTGTCTGCTGCTTTCTGCATGAGCGGGCTGTGGAAGGGGCCTGCTACCTTTAGGCGGATGGCACGTCTTGCACCAGCTTCCGTTGCGGCTTTTTCCGCTTGTTCAAGAGCGGCGGCTGTTCCGCTGATTACGGTCTGCTTTACGCTGTTCATGTTTGCGGCATAAGCATCGGGGATTGAAGAAGCTATTTCTTTTACTTTTTCCGGTGCAAGGCCAAGGATTGCGCTCATTCCAGGGGCATGGCCTTGGTTGGCGGCTGCAATTTCTTCGCAAACGGCCTGCATTATGACACCGCGTTCACGTACGACTTTTGCAAGGTCTTCAAAAGAAAGCACTCCTGCTGCATAAAGGGCAGGGAATTCGCCAAGTGAGAATCCCATTGCGGCTGAAGGTTCAATGCCCTTGTCCTTGAGGGCGGCCATTATTGCAAGGGAAGCTGCAGTTATGGCAATCTGGCTGTTGTCGCTGCGGCTAAGTGTTTCCGCATCGCTTTCCCACATCAGCTTTGCCATGTCTACGTTTATAATAGAAGAAAAGTCGTCTATAACTTTTTTAGCTGAAGGAAATGCCTCCGCTACATCCTTTACCATTCCGGGGGCCTGTGCGCCCTGTCCGGGAAACAAAAATGCATATTTCTTGGACATAAAAACCTCGTAATTCTATTATGACAAATTCTGTCAATTTGTCAAGAGATTTTTTGGCATGTAGAAGGCAAGTAAAAAGCTTAATGAAAAGTAGTAAATACAAATGTTAACAAGAAAGCACTTCCATTCCCGGCAGTAAACGCGTCAAAAAAGCAAGGGTTGTTTACAACCCCAAGCGCAGATATAAGGTATCAGACTCCCTTCGGGACTAGAAGCTACGCTGCCGGGTTCGCTCCGCGCAAATGCTTTTTTGCCGCGTTTCCCGCCTCCATTCCAGCGCTTTCTTAACATATTTTTGCATTACAATTATTGAATATATGCACTTGCCTTATACATCCATTGGTGTAAAGGGATAAATATACTCAGTAAATATTTGGAAATCAAAATATGAAAACTTTTTATTAGGATTAGCGCAAAATAATGACAGAGATTCCTGTGTGTTCAGCCACAGAATTCCATTTTGCCAAAAAGAGTGCTATAATTTGAGCATGAACGATGCGGAAAACCTGGAGCAGATCGTCTACAAAATCTTTAAGATTCAAAAGCGCATTCCTCTGCGCAACGGCGGAAATTCCTGCATTGCCTCGCTTAACCGCCACCCGCTCAACCTTTTTGCGTCAAACTTCATCAACCGACTGCAAAGGCTTTCCAGAAGGTTCGGCTGGGAAGCGGCGGAGGAAATATGCGAAAAGGTAAAAAACATAGGCGAAGGCGACAAGGCAAAGTGGCTGGGCCCCTACTCCGAGCTTGTGGCGCTTGACTTCTACAGCCAGTTCAAGGAGCACGTGGAGCCAACATACATTTCCCGCCTGCCAATCAAAGAACACCCAAAAAGCATACCCGCAAAGATGGGGCACAAGAACCTTATAGACATAGACATAAGGCTGGACTTTCCCCGAAAAACCATCTTTACGGACGTAAAATCCTTCAACTGCATCCACCAGGAAATTCTGGACAAAATTTTTGAAAACGTGGAAAACTATGCCCAGGCCAAATGCAAAAAAACGGTGCTTTTGGGAGTGGACAACCTTTCAAGCCTGGACTACAAGAAGGTAAAGGAATCGCTTGGCTGGGAAAAGGTAAAAATTCAGGATGAACTAAAGGCGGCCGTAAGAAGCGGAAAATACTTTGTAATCTACAAGTCGCAGTCGGGTCTTGCCTTCAACTTTAAAATCAACTACTCAAACATACTTACGCTAAAAAAGGAATTCAGCCCCTACTCCATGGCAGAGGCCTACCGCTACAAATTCCTAGACTACGGAAGCAAGCTGGTGGACAACGAATACTCAATGATTACCATGCTTAGGAACCCCTGGTTCAACAAGGAAACCGTGGACTTTGGCAACTTCAACAACTACTTCTACCGCGCATTAAGCCGCCGCATCTTCATAGAGCTAAAAGACAGCCGCGAAAGGGCATCCAACTACTGCTCGGCATACGGAAGGAGCAACGTTACCGTGGGGGAAGTAAGCAGAAGCCTGGCAGGAATCGTGTTCATAGACGACAACAGCATGAAGTCCAAGAATTTTGAGGACATCTATTCGGCCTACATCTACCTGAACCCCAACTACAAAAACAAGCCGCCGCTCACCGTGCACGACTTTAAGCTCTTTGTAAAAAGCCAGTACCGGTCGCAACTAAAAGAACTGGACGACTTTTCCCACGACAATTATTAGCTCATAATATTTCTGCGGCACTTTCTTGGTTGTAGACTTACTTCCTATAAAGAACACCTTGCCATTTTTTACTCCGCAAACAAGGAGTGCCTGGGAAAGTCCGGTCCCTGAGGCTCTCGAAGGGCCGTGCAAAATCCCAGCAAAAAAAATGGCAAGGAGGCCATTGTTAAGGGGCTTTCCGGGGTTCCGCGGGACCAAATAGATGTAAAACAAGCAGCGCCATGGAGGGCGCGTCAAATGTTTGCAGAAAAAAGCAGGTGAGTTTTCGCAGAAAACTCATGGTAAAAAATTGCATGGATGCAATTTTTTTTCCAACCGCCCCTCCAATCCCGGCCGTGCTTGCATTTGCTAAGGGAATCCATGCCAAACATGACCCCCAGAGACAAAAGATGAAGTACTAAGAAAACCGGGTTCTTAGGCATATCGCGAAACATTGAGCTATATGGCCCTAAGCCGTGCCCTAAAAGGAAGGGTGGTTTGGAGGGGAGGGAACTGCGCGGCGCGTCAAATATCTGAAAAAAGAACACCCTGCCAATTTGTCCCCTGCAAACAAGGAGCGCCAAGGACGGCGCGTCAAATGTTTGCAAAAAAGCTTGGCGAGTTTTCCCGCGGAAAACTCGCGGGGTAAAAATTGCAGGAGGCAATTTTTACCCCGAATACTCCCCATACAAATTGCTGAATTTTGCAAAGTAGCCGTTTATCTCAGAAAGCGCCTTTTTGCTAACGCGGGGATTCCTCTCCAAAAGCTTTAGGAAAAGCTCTTCGGGAATTGCAATAAGCTTTGCACAGGAACTAGCCTTTGCATCCTCGTGCCGCACTCCGTCCAAAAAGAAGGCCTCTTCGCCCAAAAAACTTCCGCGCTCCACATAGCTTATCCTGTTTGGCCTTATTACGACGACTGTTCCCTGGGCAAGGTAATAAGCCGCCCTGCAGCGCTCCCCCCGCTTGTAAAGGTAGTCGCCCCGGTTAAGAGTAACCGCATACTCCCCATCGTTCAAGAGTGAGTCTGGCCTTATAAAAAGAGTGCGCCTTAGCGTTGCAATCAGGCTAACGTCATCCCTATTGGGCAAAAGGTAAAGCTCTCCAAGAATCAGTGTGGTAAAAAACTGATAGACAAACAAAAACTGGGCAAAGAAAAGAAAGATGATGAAAAAGAAAAAGACTTCCATCAGCATTACGATTATCCCGCTAAGTACCCCGTAGATTAAGTTGTAGCGGTTCACGTTTATGAATATGTGCATGAGCTTCTGGAATACAAAGAAGCAGGCTGTACAGGAAGCGGCACAGGCAAAGACTGCAAGGTAGCGGGGTCGGGATGCGCTTCCAATGCGGTAGCAAACGCAGACTGCAAGGAACATGGCAAAAAATGGTATTATGTTGACAATGCGGCCAATGTTGCGGAAAACAGAAGGATAGCGAAGGACAAGCTCGTCCAGCATGGGCAGCTTTACAACCGCGTGGAAGGTAACAACCGCAAACACTATTACGGAAATTGCAACCACAAGCAGGGCCTCTCCACCAAGGGAAATAAGCTGGGAAATTACAGGCCGGTACTTTGCCTCCTGCTTAAAAACCTTGTGCATGCCGTTCATTACGGAAACAAAAAAACGCCTTGCCATCCAGATGATTGCAAAGCCTATGATTATCTCAAAGTTGGTGATTTTTGTTATTGAATCAAGCGAAAGCGCCGCACTTTCCACATTAAAGTATCCGCCAACGGAAGGATTTGTCTTTAGATAGGCATTTATTGCCTGTACAAAGGTCTCCATAGCCTGATTTGAGCCAATCAGCGAAGAAACGGCATGTATGTTGGCATGGAGCACACGGATAAGGATTACCAGAATCATCATCACCACGGGAATAAAAGAAAAGAGAAAGCCAAAAGCACAAGTTGAAGCATAGGAAACCAAATCGTTTCGCACAAAAAAATTCAGCGTAAGGTAGACAGACTGCATTACGGTTCGCAAGGTGATTTTGCGGTGGTTCTCTTCCTTTGTGTATTCAGACTCAGTCATCTTTGTGGAGGCTGTCATTCCCCTGGCTTTTCCTGCATCCTCTGGGCCCTTCTCCTAGCCTCTTCCTCAGCCCTAAAGCCCTTGGTAATCTCAAGCCCCTTCATGTTATAGTCGTACTTGTCCGGAGCCTCTCCGTTTACGGAGGAAGCCATATTCTTGTACAGAATCTTGAATATAAAATCCTTGATAGAAGTCTGAGTAACTGGAGGAAGGTTTTCCTGGAAGGTAAGGACTCCCATTATTGCGCTGCCTTTCTGATGGACGGCATAAACCTTCATATCCATGGAAAAGACACGACCGTTAAGTTTTAAGGTCATCTTAGGAATAAGGCGGCCCGGCTTAATGTAGCCAAGGAACCTTTCCTCAATCTTTATCGAGCAGCTCACCCTGCTTATGTCCACGAGGGGAAGTTCAAACATCTTGCCTTCATCCTGCCAGAGGACGGACGCACTGCTGCCTATGCACATGGCACGGACATACTGTCTGCGGCCCCTTGTACCGTACATGTCCAGAATGCGAGAAAAACTAGAAACAATCATGGGAATCGTTTCCTTTGTGGAAAAAAATCCGCCGTCGCACTTTGTTTTTGTAAGGAACAAATCCTTCTCGGTGTCGGAAAGCTTGTCCGAAATTATGCCTATTATGGTCGAATTAATCTTCTTGTCGTTGCGGATGGACTCAATAAAGGCATACCAAGCCATAAAATTCATCTGAACGTCAATGTTTATGTAGAGAATTGAATTCGGGTTCTTGCGAAGGACATTCTTTACGTACTGGTAGTCTTCTATAATATAAATTTCGTATTCAGCATCCCACAGGGCAGTAATAACATGGTCTCGAAGCGTATAGGTGGGGTTCAAAAAGTAAACTTTTCGGCCGGTAATGGGGTTGCCACTCTTTGCAGAAGACTCAATAACTTCAGCAACTTCAGTGCTCTGATTTTCTTCTTTATTCTCTTCTGCCATAGTAACTCCTAAACATTTCTTACTCTTGCTTTAAATACTTCTTATATTTTAAGGCAGAGTTACAAAATAGTCAATCATAGGAACCCAATATGTAGAAGGTAAGTGCAAATCTAAATGAAGCTCAGCAAACATTAATCTAAATTCGGAAGCACTTCCATTCCCGTCGGGAACCGCGTCGAAAATCCAAAGGGTTGCTTCCAACCCCGTGCGCGGTAATCGGTATCTAACTCCCTGCGGTCGTACCGCGCAAAATGGATTTTCGGCACGAACCCCGGCTCCATTCCAGTGCTTCCGCACGTTGTTTTGCTACATTACATTCCCTGTTTGTTGCACTTACCTTCTACAAGTTCTGAAAAAGGGTAAAAAATGATACAGGATGCTTTTTACATAACAATTATATGCTAAACTTGAGAATTTAGATTAACACTTATTAATGACATCATAGGAACCAAATACTTCTTTTACTGTTTTTGACTTTTATAAATTTTAGTGTATAATTAATCTCGTGGACTTTTCGAAAAATCAAAATTCAAAAAACATTTCCTTTTTGTGCAAAAAGCTTTTCCCGACAGTGTATATTTCAATATGCCTTTTGACTGCTTTTGTAAACTTTATAAGGGAATACGGCCTTTCTTCCAGATATGCCACCGAAGCCGCCCCCCAAAGCTACACTTACTTTCCTCAGGAAACCTTTTACATTGACTTTTATGTTTTTATGATTATTTTCATTTTGTCCCTGATTTGCATCTTGTTTACAAGTGCCTTTTATTTGCGCCTCTTAAGCTATGTCCTTGGAACCGGTGCCGCAATTTTGCTGGCTTACACGACCAATGATTTGTTCACAATAAAATTTTTTGTCTTTAGCGTTTGGATATTCTGTCTTATTACACGCGTAAGCTGGAACTTGAATTTCCTCTTGGCAGGAACATGTACGGTTCTTTTTGTAATTTGCCAGCACCACCCTTCCGCATTTGGAAAAGTTGACGTAATAAGTGAATTCCTTAAGCCCAGCAAAACAGATACCATAACTTTTCTTATCTGCCTGCTTCTTTCTATATGTGTCTCTGCAATATACCGCTACATTTCGGAGCATTGGCTGTCCAGCGAAGAACGGAGCGAACACATCAACATGATAATGACGCAAATTTCAATAATCAACTCAAAGCTGCAGCATTACGCAAAAAGCTCCGGAAAAGAGGCAGTTGAACAGGAGCGGCTCAGAATAACGCGTGACTTGCACGACAGTTGCGGCTACGTGTTTGTAAACATTTCGGCTATGATGGATGCCGCAATGAGCAAGCCAGAAATCTCCCGGGAAGAAGCCGACGAAATATTCCTCCAAGTAAGGAACATGGCCACAAATGGCCTTCAGGAAACAAGGAAAACACTTCACGCAATCAGGGACCTGCAGGAGCCAGAGGAAAGCAACATTTCTTCTATAAAGAAAATAAGGGACATATTCAAACAAGTAACTGGGCTGAACATTAAATTTGACAGGGGCAACATCCGGGAAAGCTACGGACCTACAGTTAATTCAGTAATCGCAAGAACCCTGCAAGAAGCCCTTACAAACGCAGTTCGGCATGGACACGCAAAAAATGTTTACATTGCATTTTGGGAAGACAATGATATTTTGGTAATGAAAGTGCAGGACGACGGAATTGGCTCTTCAAAAATAGTCAAAGGAATCGGACTTGCAGGAATGGAAGAACGCCTTGAATCCCAAGGAGGAAAACTTGAAGTATCAACGCCAAAAGACGGTGGCTTTATGCTGAAAATAAAAATCCCTCTTACAATCAAAGACAAAAATCATACCGGAGTAATAAAATGAAGGAAAAAACAAAAATTCTTTTGACTGACGACCAAATTCTTTTTGCCAAAAGCTTGGAAACTTTCTTAAAAAATTACGCCGATGACATGGAAGTGATAGGCATAGCAGAAAACGGCCGTAAGGCAGTTCAATTTGTTCAAAATAAAAAACCGGATGTAATATTAATGGATGTAAGAATGCCGGAGATGGACGGTGTTGAAGCAGTACAAATTATTCACCAAGAATTTCCGCAAATAAAAATAATTATGATTTCCACCTACGATGACGACGAATTGGTAAGGAATGCATTGCGTGCGGGAGCAAACGGATATTTGCTAAAGGACATTTCGCCAACGGAATTAATCATTTCCATCAGGGCGCTTAATTCCGGCCAGGTTCAAATCAGTCCTGCCCTAGCGCAAAAATTAATTCAAACAACATACATCGAAGATGTTGACCAGGCAAAACTTGACGACCAAAGCCTGAACAAAAAATTTGAATGGCTAAAAACCTTGACAAAAAGGGAGAGGGAAATTTTTTCATTGATTGCAACAGGCCACGACAATAACGATATTGCCCAAAGACTCGGCACAGCCACTCAGACTGTGCGGAATCAAGTGAGCGCAATCTACTCCAAGCTTGGCGTAAAAGACAGATTTGAAATCATCCGCCTTGCAAACAAGACTACTTGACCGAACCTGTAATACCTTCAACAAATTTTCTTTGCTGGGTAAAGAACAGGATGATAATCGGGATTGTCATAATGCAAAGGCAAAGCATAAGCAGACCGTAGTCAGTTACATAGCCGGCTGTCAATCCAGTTACAAGCAAAGGAAGTGTTTGCATATCCTGCGTTTGCAAAACAACAAGCGGCCACATGTAATTGTTCCACAAGCCCATAAAAGTTACGATAGAGGCTGCGGCAAAGGTCGGGCTCATAATCGGAAGATAGACGCGCAAGTAGATTTGAAATTCGCTCAAACCATCTACACGTGCGGCTTGGACTAATTCAATCGGAAAGCTCGAAGAGTTTTGCCTAAAGAAGAATATCAGGAAGGCTGTAGAAATGCTTGGAAAAATGAAGGCAGCCACTGTGTTCAAAAGTTTTAGGCTTGAAAACATTCTGAACAAGGGAATCATCGTTGCAGCCCCCGGAATCATCATCGAAAGCAAAAGGATTCCCATCAAGCGGTCTTTGTACTTGTCACGAAAAACGCAAAAGCCGTAGCCGGCAGCTGAACAAACAAAGATGCTTAAAAACGTTCCGATTACTGTAGAGCGAAGTGAATTCCAAAAGGCACGTCCCATATGAACCGTTTGGTGCATAGACTTTATGTTCCCAATCAAATAGCTTCCTATCGTCAATTTTCCTTTGATAATATCAACACTCTTGTTAGTCGCGCCTATAATCATAAAGTAAAAAGGAAAGACTGAAAACAAGCAGACAATTACCACGAAAGCAATTTTTACAATGTTTAAATGGTGCGAATAAGACAGATGCTTCATTTTTTATCTCCTATCTGCATTTGGATAAAGGTAAGGATAGCCACCATAATCAAGATTGTGTAAGAAACCGCGGCTGCATATCCGAACTGAGGATTTCCTGCGAAGGAAAGATTATAAATATATTGCGAAATCGTAAGAGTTGAATTCCCTGGTCCACCCCCCGTAATGTTCCTAACTTCATCAAAAAGCTGAAGGGTTCCGTTCGTTGACATAATGGCTGTCAAAAGAATAACGGGACGCAAAAGTGGCAATGTAATTTTAAAGAAAGTCTGGGCGGGGCTTGAACCGTCAATCAAAGCTGCTTCATAGATTTGCGAATCGATGTTTTGCAAACCGGCCAAGAAAAAAATTGTGTTGTATCCGGTCCATCTCCAAGTCATAGTCATAATAATTATGGCGCGGGCCCAACCAGGAGAGGCAAGCCAGTTTTTAGGTTCGCTGATAAGGGACAAATTCATCATTATTGTATTCATCAAGCCGTCGATAGCAAAGAATGATTTGAAAATCAAGGCTGAAGCGACGAGGGATGTAACGGATGGCAAAAAGACCAAGGTTCTAAAAAATCCTCTAAAGGGCAATTTTTTATCGTTAAGAATTACCGCAAGGATAAGCGCCAAAAAAAGCATTATAGGCACTTGTATTATAAAATAGATGAAAACATTTTTTACTGCCTGAAGGAAATTCTTATCCTTAAACAATCTTACATAATTGTGCAAACCGGAAAAATGCAAATTATTCGATATCCCGCTTTGCAAGGAAAGCAAAAAAGCTTGAAGCATGGGATAAAAATTCAACAAGAAAATCAAAATCGCGGCAGGCCATACGAATAGCCACCCCACATTCTTATATCTGCGTTCAAGCGACATAGCCGAATTTTTCAAAACAAAACCTCCGTATAGCTGGCGGAAAGGAAGCCTTAGAGGCCTCTCATCCGTCAACAAGCAAAGTAAATCACCCGCTTACATTCCCATCTGAAACTCGAGCTCTTCCTGTGCGGCTTTTAGTGCTTCGTCAATAGAAAGTTTTCCTGTAACAATGTCGATTATACGGCTTGAAATTGCACCAGACGCTTCATAGTTATAAACTCCATACTTGACCTGCGGAACCTTTGATGCGTAACCAGTAAGGATTTTGTAAACCTTCTGGCCACCAAAGAATTCGTGGGGCGCATTGTAAACTTCTGAATCTCCAGCAGGAAGCCATGTAGAAATCGCACCAGAAGAAGGAAGGATTGTGTCATACAATTCCTTGCTGCCGGCAAAAGTTTTGTTCAAGAAATCCATTGCAACTTCAGGAGCCTTTGAGTTTGCCATAACCATCCAGCTTGAGCCGCCCTGGTTTGAGTAGTTTGTGGCGTTTGGAATGTTTGCAAAGCGGGGAGTTGTTGTAAGACGCCAGCGGCCCTTCTGTGAAGGTTCCCCAACGATTGAACCTATAATCCAGCAGCCGTTGATTGTTCCGGCACAAGTTGCTCCGTTGATTGTAGCAATATATCCAGCCCAGTCAGGAACTTCAACCAAAACTCCTGCCTCAACCATCTTTTTGTAAGTTGCCAAAGTCTCTTTAAGAACTGGATTATCCTTCATAGTGATTTTGCCGTTAGCGTCAAAGAACCAAGAACCGGCGCTCTGGAGCATAACCATAAGCATGTCGCTGGACCCCTGCTGTGTTCCAATAAGCCCCTTTCCAGTCTTCTCCTTTACGATTTTACCAAGTTCGATGAAGCGGTCCCAAGTAATATCCTCAAAATCTTCAAGCTTGAGTCCTGCAGCTTCGATGATGTCCATATTGAGGAAGGTTCCGGTAACGCCGTTGTCAAAGGGAACGCTATAGTGCTTTCCGTCAACAGTTCCATCCATAACCTTGTAACCTGCAAACTGGCTTACGTCAACTTTTCCATCCAAAGGCAAGAAGGCTTTTGGATAGTTGATTACATAACGCTGAGTGGCATTGTCTTGCATCAAGATAATATCAGGCAAAGTATCTGTTGCTCCAGCATTCAAAGATGTAGCGAGCTTCTGCTGCATATCGGCCCAAGGAGTTTCCACAACATTCACCGTTACGTTCGGATGATCTCTTTTGTAAATTTCTGCGGCTGTGTTCATGGCATAGATGTTAAAATTCGGGTCCCAGCACCATACAGTCAAGGTTACAGGCGCATTGGGGTCCGCAGCCTTTGCGGCTTCTTTCTTAGAACAGCCCATGAAAATCATGCTGGCAAAAAAAGTGGCCAACATTCCAACTTTCAGCAATTTTTTCATCATAATATGACCTCCATACTTTATGAAAGAAAAAAATAGTCTTTCGACTTTATAACTAAAATTGTAAGTCAGTTTAGAAAAAAAGAAACATATAATTGTCCTAGTATTTTAGTCCCAAGCATTTTTTTTAACTTGATGTATAATTTTACCTAAAGCCGTTAATCTCAAGGAGTGTCAAATGTTAAAAATCCATCAAAAACCAGAAATACAGCAAATCAACCGCCTGCCGATGAGAAGCCCCCTCATTCCCTATCCGTCCCAAAAAGAAGCTGAATCGGAATGCGCACAAGGACCAGAAAACATTGCTTTTACAAAGAGCCAATTCGTAAAAAGCCTTGACGGAAAATGGAAGTTTTTCTTGCAAGACAGCGCGGACGCTGACGAAAATTCCAACTACAGTAATTGGACACAAAAAAATTTTAGCGACAAGAACTGGCGGCAAATAAATGTTCCCGGAACATGGACCCTTCAAGAAAGCGGGGACATTCCACATTACACAAATGTTCAAATGCCTTGGACAACACTCCCACCATTTGTGCCTAAAAAAAATCCAACCGGTCTTTACCGCCTCCAGCCGCAAATCCCAGCAACCTGGAAAGACAGGCGAATAGTCTTGCATATTGGAAGCGCAGAAAGCGTCCTTGAACTTTTTGTAAACGGAAATTTTTGCGGAGCTTCAAAAGACACAAGACTCCCTTGCGAATTTGACATAACCGATTATTTGGAATGGAAGGGACAAGTCTGCACTTCAGTCATTTGCATTAAAGTAATACGATATAGCGACGCATCTTTTGTAGAAGACCAAGACCAGTGGTGGTTTGGAGGAATTCACCGAAGCGTTTATTTATATTCAACACAAAACATTTACATAAAAGACATAAAAGCTTTGACCCAAGTTGAAGAAAATGGAAAAATCACTCAAGGCTTGATTCCGCTTAGAGTTGAAGTTGGGATAAGCCAGCCTAAAAAATTTGACGACGAGGTCTTGGATTTAGCTGAATTAAAGGACATAAAAATCGGAGTCAAATATTCAGTTTACGAGATGGCAGGAAGCCCCTCAAAAGGAAGCGTAGGAAAAAAACTTGCGGACGGATTTGCCATTTCATCTTTAAATTATCAAGAAAGCCTTAACGAAATTAGAGCCGACATAAAAATAAGAAACCCAAAATTATGGTCCAGCGAACTTCCTGCTCTCTATATTGTAAGCGTCACCCTTTGCCAAGTCGATGAAAAATCAAGGGCCGGCCAAGAAATAGAAGCGACTGCATTTACGGTTGGATTTAAAAGCGTCCAAGTAAAGGACAGAAAACTTTTGCTTAACGGAAAAGCCGTTTATATTCACGGAGTGAATCGCCACGAACACAGCGAAACGAAAGGAAAGACACTTTCAACAAGCGAGATGCTCCGCGACATAAAGACGCTCAAGTCTTACAACTTTAATGCGGTAAGAACTTGCCATTATCCAGACGACGAGCGCTGGTACGAATTATGCGACCGCTACGGAATCTATATTCTTGACGAAGCAAACATTGAAAACCATTGCTATTACGACTCGATAAGCCGCGATGATGCTTGGGCTTACGCTTATGCAATCCGTGTTCAAAGAATGTTCCGCCGCGACAAAAACCACGCCTGCATCTTTGGCTGGTCGCTGGGGAACGAAAGCGGAAACGGACAAAACCACGTTGCGAATGTTGCATGGCTTAGAGCCATTGACAAAACACGCCTTGTACACTACGAAGGCTTTGTGCGGCCAAAATTCAGACAAGGAGCTTTTGACCTTGATGCCCTTTCAAACGGCAAAGGCTTAACCGATTTAATTTCACCGATGTACCCAGAAATTGACCTAATTGTTCAATATGCAAAAGAACGCGACGACTACAGACCAATAATTATGTGCGAATACTCCCACGCGATGGGAAACGCAAACGGAAGCCTTGCTGACTATTGGAAAGCAATCGAAAGCACACCAGGATTGCAGGGTGGCTTTATTTGGGACTGGATTGACCAAGGAATCGCGGCCACTCTCCCCGCAGGAAAAAACGGAAATCCTCAGGGCGGAAAATATTGGAAGTACGGAGGAGACTTTGGAGACAAACCTAGTGACTACGACTTTTGCTTGAATGGAATCAACTTCCCGGATCAAAGCCCAAAGCCCGCTATGGAAGAATGCCGACACCTTTTTGCTCCTGTTAGACTTAAAGCAATTCACCCCGAGCAGGGATTTTTTAAAATTGAAAACCACCGCGACTTTTGCGGTTTAAACGACGTAGAACTTAGATGGAGCATTTTAGTAAACGGAAGGAAAACAAAAAGCGGTACAATAAAAATGCCAAAGATTCTACCGGGGCAAAAAATAGAAGTTCAAATTGATTCTGTAGCTCAAGCGCTAGAGGCAGCTGAGAAAAATCAAGACCTCGCATTGCTTGCAGAATTTATTTATGCAAAAGACACCCCCTTTGCAAAAAAGGGAGCCCTTATAAGACAGGAATCATTTTTAATAAAAAGGGCGAATGGCTTTCAAAACTTTGCCTCAGATGAAAGTCCCAGCAAAGAAAAGGGTTTGGAAAACAAAGACGTATTAGACTTTGTAAATAACTTGCGCCCGCAACTTTGGCGAGCCATGATTGAAAATGAAGGAATAAAGCGAGAACTTGTCCACATTAACGACGAAACCACTCCTTGGCCTTTTGTAGGGAAGCCTACCCGGTCTTGGATTAACTCCGGCCTTATGAATATGCAGATTAAGGAAATTGCAAAGAACAAATTTGAACTCCTGTCTCCAGAAAACGCGCTCGGAAAAAAATCTTTCGGCTACTTTACATACAAAACAGAAAATACCCTATCACCAGACAAAAAAAATGCGCTAAGACTTTGCATTTCATTTAAGCTAAAAAAATCCTTAAAAGAATATCCTCGCGTAGGAATCACAGTTCCCATCAGCGCGGAATTTAGTGACATAGACTGGTATGGAAACGGGCCGCATGAATCCTACTCCGACAGAAACGAGTCAGCGATTCTTGCACTTCATGAAAAGAAAATTGAGCAAATGGAAACCCCTTACATAGTTCCACAGGAAAACGGAAGCCGCGACAATTCATTCTACATAGAGTTTTCCAGAGGCAAGAAGAAGTTCCATATTCAAAGTGAAAATCCATTTACCTTTAGCGTCCTAAAATACAGCGCAGAAGATTTATTCAAAAAGGAACACATGGCTGAATTGACAGACTTAACCAAGCTTGAAAAAAATCCCCACTGGATTTTGAACATCGATGCGGCAATGCGAGGCGTTGGAACGGGAGCTTGCGGGCCCGATACACTTGAGCGTTACAGAATCAAGCCAGGCATTTACAAGTTAGATTTATTGATTTGGTAAGAGCGCGGAAATTTCCCACACCAAGCACGGCAGGGATTGGAGGGGCGGGCGCAAGCCCGTTCCGCAGGAATGGAGGGGGAGGGGCCCCGGAACCCCGGAAAGCCCTTAGCATACAAAACTGCCGCAAAAAAAGAAAAAGAAAAGTCCCCTTGCTTGCCCACAGTCCAATCTTTTTGTATACTGACCACATGGCAAACCCAAGGCTTTTTGGCATTATAGACAAGGCCGTTTACGACTACGGCATGATAGAAAAAGGGGACAAGCTTCTGGTTGGAGCATCAGGAGGAAAAGATTCCACCGCGCTAATTGAATACCTTGCAAAGCGCCTCCAGAGAAAAGAAGAAGACTTTACCTTTACGGCCCTTCACATTCAAAGCGAAATAACGCCTCTCCTGCCCAAAGCCATTTCCTGCCTCTTTGAAAAATGGAATGTGCCGCTCGTAAGCATTTACGTAAATGTTCTTGGCCGCCTAAAGCCCGGTAAAAAAATGAACTGCTTCTGGTGCGCAACCCAAAGACGCACGGAACTTTTGGACTACGCAATAAAAAACGGCTACACAAAACTTGTGCTTGGCCACCACCTGGACGACATTCTTGAAACGCTTTTAATGAACATTCTGGGAAAGGCAGCCCTCTGCACAATGCCGCCCCTGCTCAAGTACAAAAAATATCCGCTTGCGGTAATCCGGCCGCTCTACTACGCCCCGGTTCATCTTATTAGCGAACACTGCGCCGCAAACGGCTACCTTACCCAAACATGCACCTGCACTTACCAGGACAATTCCACCCGCAAAGAAGCAAGGCGCCAGCTTGAACTTTTAACCGGCGGAGACGACATAAAAAAGCGCCACATTCTGCAAAGCCTAAAAAACATCCAGACCGAATACCTGCCATAAAAAAACATCCATGAGTTTTTACCCACGGATGTTTAAGGATGTTTAAGGATGTTTATCTATAGATTCTCTATGCAATTAACTTTGCGTTATTCTGAGCTTGACTCAGAATCTCAAATTGCAACAGACTCTTTTATAACAGCAGGCTCTTTTGCAAAACAAGAATGCTACAGATTAAAATATTTTTTGTAGGCATTCCAGGTAGAACCAATAAGCGTGTCCACATCAGAATAATGCGGCTCCCAACCAAGCACCTCTTTTGCAAGCGCAGAAGTAGCGGTAAGCTGGGCAGGATCACCAGCACGCCGACCAACATATTCAGCCTTAATCTCCTTGCCGGTAATGCGCCTTGTAGCCTCCAGCATCTCCGTTACAGTAATGCCCTTGCCTGTTCCAAGGTTCAGCGTAAGACTCTTCTTTTCCTTTGCAATATTTTCAAGGGCAAGAACGTGTGCGCTGGCCAAATCCGTAACATGAATGTAGTCGCGGATGCAGGTTCCGTCGCGGGTAGGATAGTCGTTTCCAAAAATGCTTATCTTTTCCCTCTTTCCGCATGCAACCTCCATCATAACAGGCAGAAGGTTCGCAGGATTCTTTTCAAGGCCGTAAAGTTCACCGGTAGGATCATAGCCTGCCGCATTAAAATAGCGCAAAGCCGCAAAGTGCAAGCCCCTAAGCTTTTCGTACCAGCCCATGAATTCCTCTATCTTAAGCTTTGTAAAACCGTAGTAGTTTTCCGGATTCTTTGGATGCTTCTCGTCAATAGGAAGATACTGTGGCTCGCCAAAAACCGCCGCGCTGGAAGAAAAGACCATGTTAAGGCATTTGTGCTCAACCGCGCTGTTCAAAATATTCATCGTACCGGAAATATTGTTGATGGAATATTTTTCCGGCTGAACCATGCTCTCGCCCGCCGCCTTAAAAGCCGCAAGGTCAACAAAAGCGTCAAAGCCCTTTGCAAAAGCCGCGTCCAGCTCTTCCTTGTGAAGGATAGAACCCGCAAAAAATTCGTTCCTCGGGTAAAGATTCTGAATCAAACCGCTTGAAAGGTTGTCAAAAACGGCAACCGTGTGGCCCTTAGCCATAAGTTCCTTTACAACATGGCTTCCTATGTAGCCCGCACCGCCAATAACTAAAACTTTCATTTTTCCTCCAGCACAACACGTCAACACGTATCAACAACAATTATACTATACCCCATAAAAAGACCCTTTGCAAGTGAAAATATTTCTGAATATTCGCTTTTTTTTACCAATCTGATGCAGAGCCATCTTACACTGAATCCGGCAGACCGTGACCAGCCAGCTCTTGCAATTTTACCCGCTTAAAGCAGCTTTATCAGCTTCTGGTAATTTTCCACCACTTCTTCAGGGGGCATTTTCATCCTGGAATTAATCCACCACTTTATTGTTTCGCAAAAGCTCCCTGTAAAAAATTGAGGGCAAAATCTTTTGGAACTTCGGAACGAGGATTTTAGTCATCATAAAAAGTCTGTTCAAGGTAGTCACGGAAATACGAGGTAAAAATCTTTTCCGTTTCGCCGCCCATAATAGCCCTAATGTTTTCCTTGTGCTCTTCGCTTCTTGCGCGGATAAAAACTGCCTTGCCTTTTTAGTCTTCCAGACATTCACTTTAGCACTGTAGAAAAGCTTTTGCAATAAGTAACTTTTTGTCACTAAAGATGCATTTTAGTATTGACAAGTCACAAAAGATGGCATACACTTTAGTTAAGTGACACAGTGTTACTAAAACACAAAAAGAAGTTTATGGAAAATTAAATTAAGGGCGTTCCCTGCCTAAAGGCAGGTCGGGCTTTTCGCACTTCGCCTATTCGGCTCATCCCTTCGGGACTGCCTGCGGCAGGTGCTACAATCCCTAACGCAAAATAAAATTTCATGGAGGAAAAATATGAAAAAACTTATCCTAACACTTTTACTTGGAGGCATCATCATGACAGGAGCATTTGCAAATCCTTCGGCAGGCTCAGGAACCGCATTTGTTTACTTTAGCGCAACGGGAACAACAGAGCGCATGGCAAGAAACGCGGCAAAGGAAATGGGAGCAGACGTTTTTGAAATTGAACCGGTTCACAAATACACAAGCGCAGACTTGAACTGGCACGACAAAAAATCCCTTTCTTCTGTTGAATGCAACGACCCAAAAAGCCGTCCTGCAATAGCAAACAAAATTGACATCTCTGCCTACGACACCGTTGTGGTCTGCTATCCAATCTGGTGGGCCTATGCGCCAAAAATCGTCTACACCTTTGTAGAAAGCCAAAACTGGAGCGGCAAAAAACTCGTTACCATTTGCACAAGCGGCGGCAGTGGTCTTGGACGCAGCGGAAAAGACCTTGCCAAGTTTGCAAAAGGCGCAGACTTCAAGGGCGGCAAAGACTTTACCCGCGGAAGTGGCGCAGACATAAAGAAATATATCGATGGACTTTTGAAATAGGAGCAAACAATTTATGGTTTTAGATAAAATTAATTCGCCGGCAGATTTGAAAAAACTTTCGCTTTCCGAGCTTCCGGCGGTGGCTCAGGAAATTCGCGAGGGACTTTTTAACCGGCTTACAAAAATCGGCGGACATTTTGGCCCTAACTTTGGCTTTGTGGAAGCGACAATCGCCCTGCACTATGTTTTTAATTCTCCAAAAGACAAATTTGTCTTTGACGTTTCCCATCAGTCTTATGCCCACAAAATGCTCACGGGACGAAAGGCCGGCTACTTTGACGACAGCCGTTTTGCGGAAGATTCAGGCTACACCAATCCGGACGAAAGCGAGCACGACTTTTTCAACATCGGTCACACTTCAACTTCAATTGCCCTGGCATTGGGACTTGCAAAAGGCCGCGACATCTTGGGTGAAAAAGAAAACATCATTGCGGTTATCGGCGATGGTTCCCTTTCCGGTGGCGAGGCCATGGAAGCCCTTAGCGTTGCAGGCAGCGAGCTGAACTCAAATTTCATTATCGTAGTGAACGACAACGAAATGGCAATCGCAGAAACTCACGGAGGAATCTACAAAAATCTGAAGGCTCTCCGCGATTCCGATGGCAAGGCGGAAAACAACTGGTTCACAGCATTTGGCCTTGATTATATTTATGAGGAAAATGGAAACGACATTGCCTCTTTAATCAAGGTGTTTGAAAAGGTCCGCGACTCCAAGCATCCTGTTGTAGTTCATATCCACACTCAGAAAGGTAAAGGCTATGAGCTTGCGGAAAAGGACAAGGAAGCCTGGCACTGGACCATGCCGTTTGACCGCGCAAGTGGAAAGCCGACAGTCAACTTCGGAAGCGGTGAATCATATTTCGGTATGACTTGCCAGTACATAATGGAAAAGGCAAAAAAAGACAAGGATTTTGTTGTCGTGTCTCCTGCCATGCCTATGTCTGTAGGACTTGGACCTGCGGAAAGAGCAATGCTTGGCAGCCAGTACATCGACACAGGCATTGCAGAAGAAGCAGCCGTTGCAATCGCGTCTGGAATTGCCCGCCATGGTGCAAAGCCACTTGTTGTAACAAACATGACTTTCTTACAGAGGGCTTACGATCAGATTTCCCAGGATGTCTGCATCAATAAAACTCCGGTCACAATGCTCATGAACTACACTTCTTTCGACGGCCTTACCGATGTTACTCACCTTGGAATTTTTGGACTTGCAGCTTTCACTAATATTCCAAATCTTGTGGTGCTCTGCCCTTCAAGCGCGGAAGAATACACTTCAATGCTGGACTGGAGCCTTGAGCAGAAAGAAAATCCTGTTTTGATTCTGATTCCGGGAAACCAGGTTACACACCGTCCCGCAGACAAAGACTACAGCAACTTGAATCGCTTTAAGACAGAAGAAAAAGGCGAAAAGGTTGCAGTAATTGCTTTGGGAGATTTTTTCCAGAAGGGAAAGGCTCTTGCCGACGCAATAAAAGAAAAATGCGGATTTACTCCAAGCCTTATAAATCCACGTTTTGCTTCGGGTTTGGACAAAGAGCTTTTGCGGGAACTTGAAAAAGACCACGAGCTTGTAATCACTCTTGAAGACGGAATTCTTGAAGGCGGATTTGGCCAGAAGATTGCTTCTTTCTACGGCCCTGGCAAAATGCGGGTTAAGAATTACGGTCTTGAAAAGAAATTCTACGACCGCTACAAGCCGGAAGAACTTTTGCGCGACTGCGGCATGACATGCGAGCAGATTATCGAGGATATTAAAGCACAATGAAAAAATTTGCAGCCCTTATATTCACACTTCTAAGAATGCTCACTATGGTAAATGCAGAAAGCTACCCTGCCCCAGGTGAAAACTTCGTTCTTATCAAAGGCGGCTCATTCATAATGGGAAGCCCTGCTGCAGAAGACTGGCGCAGCAATGACGAAAGCCAACACAGCGTTACTCTTGCCTCCTTCTACATGGCAAAGTACGAGGTTACCCAAAAGGAATGGCGGGAAATCACAGGTAAAAATCCCAGCAATTTTACTGGCGACAAACTCCCTGTAGAAAGCGTCACCTGGCTTGAAGCAGTTGAATTCTGCAACGCATTGAGCAAAAAGAATGGCAGGACACCAGCTTACACTGTTACGGACGGAGGGCGCAGCGTAAGTTGGAACAGAAGCGCAAACGGCTTCCGTCTTCCCACCGAAGCTGAATGGGAATACGCGGCAAGAGCCGGAACAAGGACACCCTTTTATTCCCGCAAGGTTCCGGGAGCAAACGACGTAAACTTTTACGGCCACTACCCCTATCAGATTGAGCAGAATTATTTTCATGATGCAGTTCTAGAAACCCGCCCTGGCACCTACCGGGCAAAGACAGTTGACGTAGGAAGTTTTGCGCCAAATCCGAATGGACTTTATGACATTTACGGAAACGTAGGAGAATGGTGCTTTGACTACTACGGCGACTATTCTGCTTCGGCAGGCTTTTCTGGTGGAAGCAGTACAAATCCGTCTGGGGTAAGCGAAGGAAGCCGCCGCGTTTACCGTGGAGGTGGCTGGAACGACTTTGGAAAAAATCTCCGCAGCGCATACCGAGCAGCCCTTCCGCAGGCAAACAGGGCATACAACGTAGGCTTGCGTCTTGTCTGCAATGCGGATGACAGCGTAAGGGGAATTGTAAGTACAAGGGAAATTGTAGCAGGAAAAAACTCCGCTTCGGGCAAGGGAAAATCCCTCATAGTATTTTATTCCTGGAGCGGAAACACGCGCGGTGTGGCAAAAGAAATTGCAAGGCAAACCGGCTTTGACATAATCGAACTGGAACTTGTAAAACCTTACTCCACTGATTACAACACGGTTTTGGATCAGGCTCAAAATGATCAGCACAAGCAGGCACGTCCTGTCCTAAAGACAAAAATTGCCCGCGAAAAATGGGCGGAATACGACACAATCATTTTGGGATATCCAAACTGGTGGGCAAGCATACCTATGCCAATTGCAACCCTCCTTGAAAGCTATGATTTTACTGGAAAAACAATCATGCCCTTCTGTTCCCACGGAGGAGGAAGATTCGGTCAGAGCCTTACTGCAATTTCAAAGCTTGCACCAAAAGCAATTCTAACAGAAGGACTTTCCGTTCATTATTCAGGAGGCTCTTCACTTTCCAAAGATGTAGAAAAATGGTTAAATAAGGTAAAGAGGTAAAAAGTGAATTTTGAATCCGTCATAATAGGCCTTGCATCCCTTGTAATCATCGAGCCTTTGAAATTTTTTCTGTAAATATGGAACTTCTATGATAATTTAGATTTATAAGGGAGCAATCGGATTGGTTGCTTCCTTTTTTAGAATATACAATCCGAGATTTCTTAAGTCAAGAGTAAA
>Ga0256405_10002242_pt1 | contig 45828 bp, 44 predicted proteins | sample RumenRJG_02DNA_FD_189096 | JGI IMG/M metagenome (GOLD analysis project Ga0256405, IMG submission 189096) | Bovine rumen microbial communities from Lethbridge, Alberta, Canada - RJG_02 | ecosystem: Host-associated > Mammals > Digestive system > Stomach > Rumen | place: Canada: Alberta... | reverse complement strand
TTCGTTATGTCTTCCTTTCACCGCCCTTCACGGAAGTCAGCTTTGACAGTCGCTATAGAGTTCACCGGCAACAGGTGCCTCAGGGGAATTGCACCCCAGATGTACAACATGCCCGTCGTACGAAAAAGGTACAGCCGCAGCTGTACCATATGTACTATTTCTTGGAAAATTCGACCGCAACTCTCGATGCGACTCTGGCGTTGTTGTAAGCCAGCTGCAGGTTGGAAGCCAGGGAATCGCCGCCTGTGAGATCCTTGATCGTCGCAAGCAGGAACGGAGTCGTCGCCTTGCCGTGGATCCCCTTCTCCTTGCACATCGCAAGGGCCTGATCGATGACCTTGTCGATGACTTCGTGATCCATCGAATATTCGTGCGGGATCGGATTGGCGACCAAAACGCCGCCTTGTAGGCCAAGATCCCACTTGGTCTTTAAGATCTGTGCGACTTCCGCCGCATCTTTGACCTTGTAATCGACGCCGAAACCGGAAGCTTCGCAATAGAATGCCGGGAAGTTTTCCGTCTGATAGCCGAGTACCGGAACGCCGAATGTCTCCAGATATTCCAGCGTCAGACCGATATCCAATATCGATTTGCATCCTGCGGAAACGACACAGACATTGGTGTGGGCGAATTCCTGCAAGTCGGCAGAGATATCCATTGTCTCCTGTGCGCCTCTGTGGACACCGCCGATGCCGCCTGTGGCAAAGATGCGGATGCCTGCCATGTCGGCGATCAGCATCGTCGTAGCGACAGTCGTAGCTGCCGTCTGGCCGTTGCTCAGATAGACAGCGACGTCTCTTCTGGAAGCCTTGGCGATATTTTCGCCTTTGCACATGAGTTCGAGCTCATCGGCATTCAGACCGACCTTGAGCTTGCCGCCGATAATGGCTGTCGTTGCCGGAATGGCGCCTTCGCCTCTGACGATCTCTTCGACCTTATGGGCGAATTCGATGTTCTCGGGATACGGCATGCCATGGGAAAGGATCGTCGATTCAAGTGCGACGACAGGTCTTCCTTCCTTGAGTGCCTGTTCGATCTCCGGAGTGATCGATAAGTAGTTCTGGTAATTCATAGTTCTTTGTTCTCCTTTATGATCTGCTGCAAAAGTCCGATGGACATATTTTCATTGATCGCGCTGCAGGAACGGATGGCGGCGATGCCTGCCGATAATCCGAGGTCGATGGTCTTTGAGATCTCAAGTCCCTTGACTTCCCCGTACAGGAAGGCTGCCATCAGGGCATCACCGGCACCTGAGGCATTGACCATGTGCTTTTCTTCCTTGAATGAAGAATAGATCCTATTTTCTTCATCCATATAAAAGATACCATCTTTTGACATCGAGATGAGGATCTTTTTGAGGCCTTGCTTCAGAAGTTTTTCGCAGGCCTTCTCGATATCTTCCTTATTCTCGACCTTCATATCCGCCAGCTGACCAAGTTCGCTGCGATTCGGTTTGATGAATTCGAAGTCCTTCACATAAGGACGGATCTTCCTGGCGAAATTATCGGAGATCGGATCGATGTAGATCGGTGTCCTGTCCTTACACACATCGATGATCGCCTCGATCGTCTCATCTGCCAGGGAAGGATCGATCACGACCAGTTTCGCATTGACCAGCTCCCTTTTCTTGGAATAGATGAAGTCCGGCGATATCGCCTGCAAGACCGACATGTCGCAGACTGCCATATACATGTCGTTGTCGTCGTCTTGCAGCTGGATGAAGATGCCCGAAGGCGATCCCTTGACTCTGATCGAATCGGAAAGATCGATGCCGTTTTTCTTATAGTCTTCTTCGATCACCTTTCCATAGAGGTCATCGCCATAAGCCGTGATCATCTTTGCGTTGGCACCCAGCATCGTGAAATTGGTGATGATGTTGTGCATGACACCGCCGACCGAAGAAACGATATCGGCAGGATGGTCGTAGTGTTTCCTCAGCGGGATCTGTGACTTGCCATAGACATCGACATTGGAAGCGCCGATCCCTACGATGTAGTCTTCCTCGTCGGATACGATGTAGCCCTTGCCCAAAAGATATCCCTGTTTCATCAGCGATGAGATATGTACGGCAACTGTGCTTCTTGAGATATTTAACATCTCGGCGATCTGACTTTGTTCGATGGTCGGATCGGCCTTGATGATCTCAAGGATCTCTTTTTCTTTGTTCGTCATATTATTTAGCTATATAAGCACATGTTTATTATAGCACGTGAAAGAAAAAAACATCAAAATATGAGATAATATCTGTAACAGTAAAAGGAGAAACACAATGGCTAAATTTGTTTGTAAAGTCTGCGGTTACGTATACGAAGGCGACGCCGCTCCTGCAGAGTGTCCGGTATGCCATACCGGTTCCGAGAATTTTGAAGAAGTCAAAGGCGAAATGAAGCTTGCCGCTGAACACAAGTTCGGTGTCTATGGCGAAACCGTCAGAAACAACCCGGGCATCCCGGATGTCGACAAGAAATACATCTACGACCAGCTGGTATCCAACTTCAACGGCGAATGCAGCGAAGTCGGCATGTACCTGGCAATGTCCAGAGTCGCTTACAGAGAAGGCTATCCGGAAGCCGGCTTATATTGGGAAAAGGCAGCTTTCGAAGAAGCGGAACACGCAGCTAAGTTTGCGGAGCTCTTAGGAACCGATCTGGAAAAGAACATGACCGCTTCCACCAAAGCCAACCTCAAATGGAGAGTCGACTGCGAATATGGCGCAACCGCAGGCAAGACCGAGCTGGCTGCCCTGGCAAAGAAATACAATCTCGATGCGATCCATGACACAGTCCATGAGATGGCAAGAGACGAGGCAAGACATGGCAAGGCTCTCGAAGGCCTTCTGAAGAGACTGTTCGGCGAATAGTCAGAAACAACATTGCTGTCACACAGGAGGAACGTCGTTCCTCCTTCTTTAAAAAAGGAGGGCTTCATGCCAAGAAAGATCATTCTCGACGTCGATACCGGATCCGATGATGCCTGCGCCATCATGCTGGCACAGCTGCACCCGGACATCGATCTGGCGGCCGTCTGTACCGTCAAAGGCAACCAGCCGATCAACTACACTACGGAAAACACGCTTCGCATACGTGATCTCTTACATGCCGATTTCCCGGTATACAAAGGCTGTTCGGGATCCTTAGTCAAAAACATCGTCTATCCGCGCATCCCGCCGACAGCCAATGCGGATGCCTATGACGAAGAAGGAAACAAGATCCACATCCACCAGGAACTTTTCGACCTGCCGGAATCCGACGGTAGGATCGAAGAGCTCAATGCACCGAATTTCTATGTGAACTATCTCAGAAATACGAAAGAGAGAGTCACGATCGTGGCTGTGGGGCCTTTGACCAACCTGGCTGTCGCCCTGGTCATGGAACCGGACATCGTGAAAAACATCGAAGAGATCGTCATCATGGGCGGCGGATGGAACATCACCAACGCCACGCTGGCTGCCGAATTCAACATCTACGACGATCCGGAAGCGGCGCAGAGAGTCCTTCATTGCGGCGCAAAGATCACGATGGTACCGCTCGATGCCACCCATGCCGCCTACATCACACAGGATGATTGCGAAGAACTTAAGAAGATCGGCACACCGGCCTCCGTATTTGCCGCCGACCTGATCGAACGGCGCATCAAAGTCCACGACTATGCCCAGCCTCTTGAAGTAAAGCACTCCTGTGCCCTGCATGATCCGCTGTGCATCGCCTACCTGATCGATCCGTCCGTTCTTAAAAACGTCAAATACTGCAATGTCGAAGTCTCCCTTTCCGGACTTACGGAAGGTCAGACCTGCGTTGACCAGAGAGCGATACAGGAAAACCGCAATGTCTATTTTGCCTTCGACGGCGATCCAAAACGCTTCTCAAAGATCCTCATCGATGCCTTCAGGAAATAAGATATGATCGATATCGATAAAATGAGCGCAGATGATCTCTGCCGGCTGTTTGACCACACATTTTTAAAAGCCTATGCCGTTTCATCGGACTTCGAAAAGCTCTGTGATGAGGCAAGAAAGTATCACTTTAAGATGGTCGCCATCAATTCCTATCCGGTAAAGCTGTGTAAGAAGCTTTTGGAAGGGAGCGATGTTCACGTCGGGGCTGCCATCGGTTTCCCTTTGGGACAGACGACGATAGAGACCAAGTGTTTTGAAACGAAGAAAGCCATTGAAGACGGTGCCGATGAGATCGACTATGTCCTTAATGTCGGAAAGCTCAAAGAAAACGACCTGGAGTATATCGAGGAAGAGATGGAAAAGATCGTCTCCATCTGCCGGGAAAACAACATCCTCATCAAAGTCATCTTTGAAAACTGCTACCTGACAAAAGAAGAGATCGTAAAAGCGGCGCAGATCGCTAGGAAAGTAAAGCCCGATTTCATCAAGACATCGACCGGTTTCGGTACATCCGGCGCAGCAGTTGAAGATGTGAAGCTCATGAAAGAAACGGTCGGCGAAGAAGTGAAAGTCAAGGCAGCCGGCGGGATCCGCGACTGGGATACATGCAAGAAGATGATATTGGCCGGAGCCGAGAGGATCGGCACTTCCGCTTCCATTGAAATACTGAAAGGTTTCCAGAATGAAAGAGAGTCTCATCAGTGAGACTCTCATTTTTGTATCGGCTTTACATCTTCTATCAGTGCATCATCCATCTCCTGTTCACTGATGAAGTCATTGTTCAGCATCGTCTGTAAGACCCAGACCTGTCTTTCCTTTGCCAGATCGTAGCCATCAGACAGCTGGTAGATGGCCGGTGCATTGGGTATGCCCGCAAGAATGGCCGCTTTGGCTAAGGACAGATCCTTACAATCCATCCCGTAATAGCCTTTCGCCGCCTGGCCGATTCCCCAGTAGCCATCGCCATAATAGTTCATGTTGGCATATAAGGCAAAGAGTTCTTCCTTGGAATAATTCCTCTCCAGATCGAACATCAGGAAGATCTCTGCCGCCTTTTCTTCCAATCCGTCGACATAGCCTTCCAGATACAGGTTCTTGGCGATCTGTTCGGAGATGGTCGAACCTCCTTCCACCAGATCCTTATAGCGGACATTATGATACACTGCCCGGATCAGAGCGATCATATCATAGCCCTTCCTTGTAAAGAAGCGCTTGTCTTCCACGGCATTGACCGCATTGACGAAGTCTTCATCGATCTGGTCGAACGGCACATAGTCTTCTTTGTCCGTATAGGCTTTTACCGCTTCTTTGATCGGCAGATCTGCGATCTCCCTTCGATAATGGACATAGCCCTGATAGCCCAGAAAACAAAGGCAGGCCATGACCATCAGAAGAAGGACGGAAACTGCTTTCAGCAGCTTTTTCGTCATTGCAAGTTGAGACGTCTGTCAAGGATGTACCAGGTCACAAAGGAGTAGACACCTGCCAGCAGAAGCGGAATGATATAGAGAAGCGGCTGCAGGATGATCAGCTGCGATTGCGGACCGAATTCCATGGAGAAACGCTGTGGGAACAGGAAGATCCTTAAGATAAACATCAGTACGACGAATACCCCGGCGATCAGCTTCTGGTGTCTGTCAAACAGATGGGCGATCGAAAATGCCGCAAAGAACAGACAGTCTCCGGCAAGCAGTTCCACCGCACCCAGCAGCGACATCTGCAACAGCATCAGATAGAAATCCAGATCGATCGTAAAGATATATTTGAACGCTTCCATAAGATCCCTGAGCGTAGCGACCGTAAAGGCAAAGATCAAAGCGCAGATCCCCAGAACGATCACTTCGACCACTGCCCAGATCAGGGCATTGAAGACTTTGGACAGGATGTGTATCTCCGTCTTGACCGGTAAGGCAAAGGACAGATAGCCTTCATTCTTTAATAAGCCGTGATAGAAGCGCATGACGGTCATCCAGATCGTGATCGCAAAGGATGAGGACATCGACACGATCCAGGCAAACATCGCGATACCGAAAACGAAGTTCTTCTCCAGATTGAAACGGATCATCAGTGAGCACACCAATGTCAGTGCGATCATCAGTCCGTAGATCGGAAACATGTTTTTTGCCAGTGCTTTGAAATCATATTTGATCAGTTTTCCTAACATGCGAAGACCTCCCTGAAGTATTCATCGACACTTTGTCCTGTGCTTTCCTTGATCTCATCGACGCTCTTGTGAAGGATGACCCTTCCCTGTTTCAGGAAGATCGCTTCATCCAGGACATTTTCCACATCGGCGATCAGATGCGTCGAGATCAGTACCGTCGCATTCTCATCATAATTGGATATGATCGTGCGAAGGATGTAGTCTCTGGCTGCCGGATCGACACCGGCGATCGGCTCATCGAGCAGATAGAGTTTTGCCTTTCTTGACATCGTCAGGATCAGCTGCACCTTTTCTTTGGTGCCCTTTGACATCTTTCTTAACGGCATCTTGAGATCGATGTCCAGGGATCCCAGCATCTCATAGGCCCTGTTTTCATCGAAATCCGCAAAGAAATCCTTGTACATCGCGACCAGTTCCTCACCATTCATATATTCCGGTAAGAAGTTCCTGTCCGGAAGATAGGATACGATCGCCTTGGTCTTTTCGCTTGGCACTTCGCCGCAGATCGTAACGTTTCCTTCACTTGGTACCAGAAGCCTCGCTGCCAGTTTGATCAATGTCGTCTTTCCCGAACCGTTAGGTCCCAAGAGTCCGACGATCTTTCCTTCTTCCAGTCTGAGATCGACCCGATCGAGTGCTCTCAGTTTTCCATAATCCTTGCTGAGGCCTTCACAAACCAATGTTTCCATCATTCATCCTCCCAATTATTGACGGCATCTTTGATCGCAAGATCATCCATGCCCAGGCTTTTCAATCGAACAAACAGTTCTTCGATATAATCCTTCGCCAGTTCTTTACGAAGTTCCTTCATCTTCTGATCATCGATGCTGACGAATCTCCCGCTGGTCCTTTCGCTTTGTACCAGACCCTGCCGTTCAAGTTCCGCATAGGATCTTTGAACGGTGTTGGGATTGACACCTGCTTCCATTGCCAGATCCCTGACGGCAGGAAGCTTGTCCCCGCTTTCATATTTTCCGGAAACGATGTCGACCTTCATCCGTTCGATGATCTGAAGATAGATAGGCACATCATCAGAAAATTTCCATTTCATAGTTTTACCTTCCTGTTGTATTAATACATTAATACAATAATACATTCATACAATTCCTGTCAATACCTGTTTGACCGAAAAACAAAAAAACATCCTTTCGGATGTGTTTTGCCAAGATGGCGTCCATGGAGAGACTCGAACTCCCGACCGTCCGCTTAGAAGGCGGATGCTCTATCCAACTGAGCTACATGGACAGCATAAGTATATTATCATTTTTATTGTCCAATTTCAAATCATTCTTGCAACATCTATAATGGATTTAAGAAGAGGTGTTCCCTATGAAGATCTTACTAATCATACTATGTATCCTGCTGTGTGTCCTTCTGATCGCCGTGGTGCGCACGTTATCTGTGCCGAATAAGACTTCCGTATATCATGGTTCGAAGGATGAGAAGCGATATAACGGCTATGCCCTGAAACTTCAGAAGATGATACAGGTCGAAACCGTCTCTTACCGGGACAGGCCCGATCCTGAGAAGTTCCGCAGGCTGCACAAAGTCATGGAAGAGCTTTTCCCGACCGTCTTTGCACGATGCGAAAAATACGAGATCGACGGAAACCTTCTTGTCCGTTACAAGGGAAAACACCCCGAAAAACAGCCGATCGTCTTAATATCCCATCTCGATGTCGTCCCTGCGGAAGGTGATTGGACCTATCCTCCGTTTGAAGGAAAGATCGTTGACGGCAAGATCCACGGACGCGGATCCTTCGATGTCAAATGCGGTGTCTTTTCCTTCTATCAGGCAGCCGAAGAGCTCCTCAAGGAAGGTTATGTACCGGAATGCGACATCTTCCTCGGTTCGAGCTGCACCGAAGAGATCGGCGGCGACGGCGCTTCCAAACTCGTAAAGTGGTTCACCGATAGAAACATCCGTCCGTATATGGTCTGCGATGAAGGCGGTACGATCATCGAAGATCCGATCGGCGGTGTCAAAGGAAACTTTGCAGCCGTCGGCATCTTTGAAAAAGGCTATGGCGATATAAAGATCATTGCCAAAGGCCATGGCGGCCACTCCTCTTCGCCGGGAAGAAACACTCCGATCGCAAGGCTCGCGAAGTTTGAAGCGGAGATCGAACGCAAGTCACCTTTCAAGGTAGCATTCACGCCGGCCGTTGAAGGCATGCTGAAAAACCTGGCACCGTATTGCGATTCTTTCCTGCTCAAGATGGTCTTTGCCAACCTGTGGCTGTTCAAACCGCTCTTAAAGAAGGTCATGCCGGCCATCTCCCCGCAGGCTGCCGCGATGTTACAGACGACGATGTGCTTCACCATGCAGAAAGGCTCCGATGCCTACAATGTCATCCCGCAGGAAGCCTATGTCACAGCCAACCTGCGTTTCATCCCATTTGAAGGACGAAAGGAATCCATCTCTTTGATAAGGCAGATCGCAGCGAAGTATGACCTTGAAGTCGAAGAAGTCAACTGCTCCGATCCTACGGGATCTCTTGATCTTAACGGTCCGCAATTCGATATGTGTAAGAAGGCCATCGAAAAGGTCTTCCCTGACGTCTGCGTACTTCCATATGTCGTGACGGGCGGTACGGACTCCCGCTTCTGGGACAGATATGTCGATGCCTGCGTCCGTTTCGAACCGGTCAATGTCTCCAATGACCAGCTCTCGAAGATGCATGCGGTCGATGAAAACCTCAATATCGATACTCTGCCGCCTGCTGTCGACTACTACAAGGAGATCATCCGTTTGCAGGAGAGCCGATGAAGATGATACAACTGAATGTCTTTCATACCCGGATCTTCCTTAACGAAGCAGAAGAAAGCAGAGTCCCCTTCGTGCTTGTCAACACCGGTCACGACGAGGATGAAGCCCTGTTTGAGACCCTGCGGAAACTCTGTGATAAGGACTTTGCCCTGATCTGCATCGAAACAGACGATTGGAACGATGATCTTTCACCCTGGCGCTGCGATCCCGTATTCAAGGGTACAGAACCGTTTTCCGGCAAGGCCGATCTGTATCTTGCAAGGATCATCGATGATATCCTTCCCAAGGCGGAAGAAAGACTGAACGAAGAAGGCATCAGCCCTTCGTATCACGCCATCGCCGGCTATTCGCTGGCTGGGCTCTTTGCGCTCTACAGCGGCTATAAGACCGATGTCTTTGAAAAGATCGTCTCAGCCTCCGGTTCCCTGTGGTATCCGGATTTCCTGGAATTTACAAGAAACAGACAGATCTCACAAAACATCACAGATATCTATCTGTCCTTGGGCGATCAGGAGTCCCATACCAAAAACAAGCTCATGGCTGCCGTTCAGGAAAATACCGAAACGATCGCTGCAGAGCTTGGTGAAAAAGTAAAAGTATTCTTTGAGATGAATGAAGGCAATCACTTCAGGGAACCTGATCTCAGGCTTGCCAAAGGGATCGCTTATATACTCAATAACCGATCGGCGTCTTGCCGGTAAATAATCTCCCAAGATGGTTTGCCCATCTCTCCGGATAGAAGGAAGTATAGCGATATCTTCCTTTTTTTCTGTTTGCGATGAAGTGCGGCGAATTGGCCCAGACAAAGGACGGGATGCCGATGAGCGGAAGATAGAACGGCCCCAGAATGATCGACTGTATGGAGTGGCCGTACTCGTGGACGATCACTCTTTCATCATCCGTTCCCAGGAAAAGAAACATGCCCAAAGACATCGAAGCGCTGTCGTTCCATCTCGTGACTAAGGCGCCATAGAAGAAACGTCTTTCTTCTTTCGGACCGGTCAGCAGCACATAGAGCCATACGAAAAGACCCAGGGCATTCTGAATGATGCCCCAGGTCATCTGCAATACGTAATAGATCGTTAATCTAATGATCCTCATCAAACAGTTTCTTCAGATTCACATCGAACGGCGGATAGACGATGCCTTTTTCCGTCACGATGCCGCTTAATAATGTATGGTCGGTCACATCGAAGGAAGGATTGTAACACTTCACATCGGCTGGTGCCATCGGCTTTTCGTACCACATATTCCGGATCTCATCGGGATCGCGCAGTTCGATCTTTATATGATCGCCATCCGGGCAGTTCATATCGATGGTCGACGTCGGTCCTAAAGAATATACCGGGATGCCATAGTGTTTCGCCAGAATAGCCACACCGGAGGTACCGATCTTGTTTGCCACATCGCCGTTTGCGGCAATGCGGTCGCAGCCTACGAAGCAGGCATTGATCCAGCCGTTTTTCATGACGATCGAAGCCATGTTGTCGCAGATCAGCGTCACATCGACACCGGCTCTCGATAATTCGAAAGACGTCAGTCTCGCTCCCTGCAGCAAAGGTCTGGTCTCATCCGCAAAGACGCGGATGTTCATTCCTCTGGCTTTGGCAAGCAGGAAAGGTCCCTGTGCCGTGCCATAGGAAGTTGCCAGAGGTCCGGCGTTGCAGTGTGTGAGCACGCCATCGCCGTCTTTGAGCAGCGAAAGACCGTATTCACAGATCCTGCAGCACATTTCGATATCTTCGTTGTGGATGGCAAGTGCTTCTTCTTTCAGTTTTTCAACGATACAGGAAACTTCTTTGTCTTTGTTCTCCGTGACGACACTTTCCATGCGGTTCAGTGCCCAGGAAAGATTGACGGCCGTCGGACGGGAAGAATTGAGATATTCCTTGTTTGCCTTGAAGTTCTTATAGAAATCTTCATAGGAAAGACCTTCATCCTTCTTGGAAAGGATGTACATCGTATAACCGGCAAAGATGCCGATGGCCGGCGCACCGCGCACTTCCAGCTTTTTGATCGCCTGGTATGCGGACTCGAGGTCATCGATCGTCTTATATTCCAGCGTATTGGGGATCTTCACCTGGTCAATGATCACGACACTGTTTTCGTCTTCTGATAAGGCGATGTTGTCGGTGATGCCGACGGATTCGATCTCCTTTTTTATCTTATTTAAACTGACTTGGATGTTTGACATAGAAGTCTTCTTTCTCCTTCAGCGTCTTGAGCTGATGATCTTCTTTGTCATCGATCAGATCGTAGATATCTTCGAAGATGTGATCCCAGCTGAAGAACTTGTCAGGATCGACACCAAGATAATCACAGATCTTCTCACAGCCGTCCGGTACCACCGGGTGGGATAAGACGGCCGCGACTCTGACCATATAGAAGGCATCGATCAGCGTCTGTCTGATATTTGCCTCGTCATTGGAATTCTTTGACCAGAACTTGGAAGCGTTGCGGATGTAGGAATCCAGATCGTTCATCACCTGGTGGAGCTCAAAACGATACATATGGCTCTCGTAGTTTAAGATCGTACGTTCGGCGATCTGCTTGTACTGCTCGGAGACTTCGCCATACGGCAGCTTGCCGTCGAAGTATTTCTGTGCCGAATAGAAGCAGCCTCTGACCAGACGGTTGAGGACGTTGGTGTAAAGATTGCCCTGTGCCAGGACCGGATCCGGTTCGTTGGTGTTTGCTTCCGGATTGAGCGGCTGCGGCATGAAGGAGACCGACTTGTTGCCTAAAGCCAGCGAGATGAAGTGAGCCCTTAACTGATCGGCCGTATAGTAATTCAATAAGTCGGCTGCCATCGGCGGTTTGATCGAACCGGAAGAAGAAGCCTTCTTATCTAAGAACAGGATGTGGTGGTTGGCGACCAGTGTCGTCAGCTGCAGATCTCCGTCTTTCGGATGGATGGTGAGCTCTTTGGAACCCTGCTGGGCCATCCATAAAGGCATCTGCGCAACGCCATAGAAGTAGATGTTGTCCTGACCGATGAACTGGAAGACATTGGCTTCCTTGTCGCACCAGTATTTCTTCCATTCGTCATCCGGCATGCCGAGCCTTTTGAAATAGGCCTTGGTGAAAGAGATCGGTGCCCATAATGACTCCGGCCATACCCAGACAGTGAGGTCTTCCTCATCTTCGAGCTTCGGTGCTTTGACGCCCCATTCGATGTTGCCCGTCAGTCTTAACGGGACCAGCGTCTTGCCGGTACGGTAGTGGATATTGGCTTTCGTCAGGATCGGGCAGGCCTTCTCACGAAGTTCCAGCTTGTCGAAGGTGACGATAAAGGAACCCTTGATGTTTTCAAGGTCGGAATTGCTGTGTTCCGGAAGTTCGTTTTCGATGGCCCTGTACTGTTCCAGGAACTTTTCCTGGATGTAGATGACCGGTGCGCCGAGCGATTCTTCCATCGTTTCGGCAACGATCCTTCTGACATTCTTTTTCTTCTTGATGTCTTCGACATATTCTTTTAACAGATCATTGAATTCCGTAAGCTTGAAGTACCAGTTGGTGACATCGCGCATCTCCGGCGTCTCACCGGATAAAGTGGATTTCGGGTCGATGAGCTCTTCCGGCATATACTGGTGGCCAAGGTCACACTCATCGGCATAGCCCTTTTCCGACTGACAGTGTTCGATCGGACATTTGCCGACGACCTGACGGCCGTTGAGGAAGCAGTGATATTTCGGATCATAGAACTGTTTGGTGACCAGTTTTTCCAGCCAGCCGTTCTTGTATAGGGTGCGGATGAATTCATCCGTCTCTTCTTCATGGACTTTCTTCGTATCGCCTAAGCCCGAGGCACCGAAAAGGTTCAAAGAGATCTTGTAGTCTTTCAAGGTCTTTTCCTGTGCTTCATGATTCTCTCTGACGTAGTCTTCGATCGTTCCTTTGTAGCCTTCCGATTCGACTCTCTTGCGATAGCCTTCCGCGATCGGTGAGCCGTAGCAGTCCGTACCGGATACGAAGACGACATTGTCTTTGCCGATGCGGTCTCTCAGAAAACGCGCAAAGACGTCGGCATGTACGAACATTCCGCCGACATGACCGAAATGAAGTGTTTTATTGCCATACGGCATACCGCCGGTAACGACGGCGCGTTTTGGAAATACAGGACGTTCACGTTCCATAATCTGTTCCTCCGAAAAAATAAATTCTTAATTATTATAACAAGACTTCCCGCGATCCGCTTCTACAGATCGTAGTAAAGGCGGAATTCGGCAGGATGCGGTACCTTTTCGATCTCATCGTGTTCCTTTTCGATCGCCTTGATCCAGTTGTTCAGAAGTTCCTCAGTAAACACACCGCCTTCAAGCAGATAGTCGTGATCTTTCTTCAAAGCTTCGATGGCTTCCGGAAGCGATGCCGGCAGATGTTCGAGCTTCGCCTTTTCCTCATCGGAAAGCTTGTAGAGATTGAAATCGAACGGACCCCAGTTGTGGTCTTTCGGATCGATCTTGTTGCGGATGCCGTCAAGTCCCGCCATCAGGATCGCCGCATAGGCGAAGTACGGGTTGCAGGTGGCATCCGGATTGCGCAGTTCAAAACGCACGACATCCTTGCTTTTGGCGTAGGACGGGATGCGGATGACCGCACTGCGGTTGGCTGAGGCATAGCCGATCGTGACCGGTGCTTCAAAGCCCGGGACCAATCTGCGATAGGAGTTGGTGGACGGGTCGGTCAGAGCACACAAGGAACGCACGTGTTTGAGAAGACCGCCGATGAAATACATCGCCGTTTTCGACAAGTCGGCATAATTGCCTTTTTCATAGAAGACGTTCTCCCCGTCTTTCTTTAAGATCATGTGCACATGCATGCCGTTCCCCGCTTCTCCGGCGATCGGTTTAGGTAAGAAGGTCGCCGTCTTGCCGAACTGCTTTGCCGTATTTCGTATCAGATATTTGCTTAACATCGTCTGATCGGCAAGCTTGCAGACTTCCGCAAGTTCCACTTCGATCTCCATCTGGCCGCTGCCGCCGACTTCATGGTGATGATACTTGACCTTGATGCCGCAGTCCTTCATCTTTTCGCAGATCGCATTGCGCAGATCGAAGTTGATGTCACTTGGTAAGTCATAGTGATAGCCGCCTTTGGGAAGTGTGTGATAGCCGTCACTCCCCTGCATAGCGGAAGACCATTCGGATTCATAACTGGTCAGACGCTCTGATACCTCGTTCGGAGCGATCTTATATTCCATGGCATCGAATACGGAGAATTCGTATTCCGGTCCGATGATCATCTCATCGGCCACGCCTTCTTTCTTCATCAGATCGACAGCTGCCTTGATGACGTTTCGCGGATACTGTTCGAAACGATAATTGGTCTCTCCGATGCAGTAGACATTGGCCATCATCGAGATGGTCTTTGCCTTGGCAAAAGGCTCGAGATATGCTGAGGAAAGGTCGGGATAGAAGACCATATCGGACTTCTCCACTCTGGCATAGCCGTAGTTGGACGCATCGAAACCGATGCCGTCTTTCATCAGCTGTTCATTGAGGCGTTCCGCCGGAATGGAAAGATGACGGAAACGTCCTCTGAGATCGACGAGCTTCAGGTCGATGAATGCCACTTCGTTGTCTTTGATGTATTGTTTTGCTTCTTCGATATTTTTGAACATATTGTTTCTCCTGCCTTTATTATATGAAAACTAAGAAATAAAAGAAGCCCTTCAGAAGAGCCCCTTTAGTACATCATCAAACAGCAGATTCAGGATCGTTTCATCGAAAGATGAACCCAGATAGTAACATCTGCCTTTTCCATATTCCTGAACGCAGGCTGCCGCATAATCGCCATAGGCGTTGTCTTTGTAAGAGATCAGTTCCTTCGCTGTTGTCAGCTTGAGCGATTCTTCAAACACGCTGCCAAAGCCGATGTTTTCACCATAGCGGCAGACAGTCTTCTGTCCCTCCAGCAATGATTCATGTTCCTCGATCATACAGCCGCAAAGATCCTCGAGATCGACCGGCAGACGCTTGCCGAAGATAAGATTGTTGTCCGTATCTTTCCAGGCACTGCGGGCTGTCAGGATGGCGATGCCGCCATTTGCGACATAGTCTTTCAGTTTTTTCTTGAACGCATCAGACATGATGATCATGTATGGCAATACGGCCACTTTATAGCCCGAAAGATCTTTGGAAGAATCAACGATGTCGCAGACGATCTTCCTATGATAGAACTGTGAATAGAACTTCACGCATTCTTTCTCGTAAGAGAAGACATCGGACTGTCTCTGTATGGCCATGGATGACTTGGAATCATAATCATAGACGATACAGACGTCACCTTTTGGTTCGACGACCGGTTTTTTCTTCGCCTCTTCAAAGAAAGATCTCGTTTCATAATACTTTCTGCGTTTCACGTTATCGGCATCCACGATACCGAAACAGAACTGTTCCGCACCCTTGATATAACCGCGGTAACGGAAGAAGATCAGACTTTCGACGCCCTGATCAAGAGAGCTCAAAGCCCACTTCTTTGCCTCTTCAGGTTTCGGAGCATATCCGATATCGTTGTGTCCCTGCTGGCCCATGATGGATTCGGTGACCCAGAACTTCTCACCTTTGAAGCCTCTGGCAAAATCCACGCTGAAGGCAAGCTCCTCTTCGCTTAACGGTGCTTTCTGGCCGCCCCAGACCGGATAGTTGTTGTAGGAGACAAAATCCAAGGTCTTGGCCACATCAAATGGCGAGAAGGCTTTGTTGATGATGCCGCCTTCAAAGTCATGAGTGACCGGATGTTTTTTGTCGTATCTTCTTACCGCATCGCAAAGCGCTTTGATATAATCGACGGCCGTCTTGTTGCGGAAGCGATAGTATTCCAGACGAAGAGACGGATTGTGCGGAGTGAAGGCAGGTTTAGGAAGCGGGATCTGTTTGAAATCCGAATAGGTCTGGCTCCAGAAACAGGTGCCCCAGCGCTCATTGAGCTCATCGATGTCTTTATATTTTTCTTCCAGATAAGAAACAAATCTCTTCTGACAGCTGTCACAGTAACAGACATCGGACCCTTCATGTCCGAGCTCGTTATCGACCTGCCAGGCAACGATGGCTTCTTCATCCTTGTAGTGATCCGCCAGCTTTTCCGCCAGAGCGACTGCCTTTGAAATATAGTATTCATTGCCATAGCAGTAACCTCTTCTGGCACCGTATGGCTGCGCATATCCTTTTTCATCAACATTCATGACCTCAGGGTGTGACTCATGGAGCCAGGCAGGCATCGTGGCAGTCGGCACGCACATCATGACCTTAAGTCCGTGCGCCTTTGCCTTTTCGATGACTTCATCAAAGAAGGAGAAATCGTATTCTCCGTCTTTCGGTTCGAATCTGTCCCAGGCGAAATCGGCGATGCGGATCAGATTGGCGCCAAGTTCAACGATGTCCTTGAGATCTTCATCGACATGTTCCATCCCCCACTGTTCGGGGTAGTAATCGACTCCCAGATATCTCACTTCAAACCTCCGTCCAGCAGACGATAGACTGCTTCTTCATATTCTTCCTTTGCCATCATATACGCTGCCGCATGGCCGCATCCTTCGATCAGATGCAGTTCTTTTGGCGAAGCACAGGCTTCATACATCTTTTCCGACATGAAACAAGGAACGAAGTGATCCTCCTTGCCATGGATGAAAAGGATCGGGATGTCGGTATGAGCGACACACTCCTCACCTATCGAAGTATTGAAACTGACACCGGTGATGATCATCGACCAGAACCAAGCCAGATAGCCGAACGGGAAGTATGGCATATGATAGACATCTTTGATCAGATATTTGGAGATGTTGATGATGGAATCGAATCCGCAGTCATCGATGATGCCTTTGACGTTCTTTAATTTCGAATCGGCACAATGGATGACCGTCGCACCGCCCATGGATACGCCATGTAAGTAGATCCTCGGTTCATCGTACATCTCATTGATCAGATCGACCCACTTAGCCACGTCTCTCTTGTCGTGCTCAGAGAAGCCGAGATACTTGCCTTCCGATTTGCCATGGGCACGGTCGTTCAAAAGAAGGATGGTCGATCCTCTTTTGAGATAGATATTGACTCTGTCCGCAAAATCTTCCTGCATGGAAGATTTATAACCGTGGACGCAGATGACGACTTCTTTGGGATCGCCTTCGATCAGATAGCCGTAAAGCTTCAGATCATCGAAGGAAGTGATCGAAAGTTCCTTTAACGGAAGCTTGTCGAACTTCTCGATCATCGGTGCCCGATAGGCGTAATACCTTGCGGCCGTCGGACGCATCAGATCGGTTGGCGAATCGATGGAATCAGGATCCAGGGCTGAGGTCGTATCGTCCTTATTCTGGTCGTTGTAAAGAAAGACCGAATTGAAAATGAAGAATCCTGCCGCCAAAGCAAGAAGCAGCAGGATGATAAGTACCAGTAATACCCAGAACATCTTAATCTACCTGGACATTCTCCAGATCGACGCCCTTGGTCTCTTTGACGCGCAGCATCATGATGACAAGTGCGATCGCCATCAAAGGCAGGTATGCGATCGTTAAGACCATCGGCAGGTTGGTGGAACCGGCGATCATCGTAACGACGTTGTTGTAGACCATATTGAAACCGACACCGAACATGCCGATCAGCTGCATGGATCCGACGACGGAAGCACGCATCTGGGTCGGTGTGGACTCGGAAGTGATGACAAAGAAGATCATATCGGAGATCGACCATAAGCCGGCGATCGAGATACCGTAGGCAAGACCCATGATCCAAGGATTCAAAGGACGGATACAGCCATAGGCGAAGATGCCAAGACCTACCGCAGCCCATAAGCCGAGGATCAGAGCGGACTTCTTACGTCCCAAAGCATCAGTGATGAAACCGCCCAGGATCGTGAATACGCCGTTGATCAGAGGATAGAACATCAGGATGACATTGATCGCATCGGTCGTCATGACGCCGTTGTATTTGCCGGCTTCCAGCATCGGCTGATACTTGCCGGTATAACCTGTCGAGAACATCATCAGCAAGGCGACTAAAGCGATGGCTCTTGTCTGTTTGTGACCGAGGATATATTTGAAAGCATCCCATACGGAAACAGCCTTTTCTTTTTCTTTTTCTTCGTTGGCACGCTCTTCCTTGATCGCTTCGATCCTTTCTTCTTCGCTGCTTCTCAGATATTTGAGCCTTCTTTGCGTAAAGACAGGAGTCTCAGATACGAAATAGATCGCGGCAATGCCGATCAGGAAAGCCAGGATGATCGGAATGATGAAGACATTGCGCCAGGTGCTCGGTACGGCATCGTTGACGAAGAGCTTGACGAAAAGACCCAGTGAAGATACGGAGATCAGTGCCAGACCCTTGGTGATCGAACAAAGCTTTGCGCGATGCTCCGTCGGAGCACATTCCATGATATAGATGACCTGCACATCGTTCGGCGTGAAGAAAGTCAGAACGACCGTACCGATGATATAGACAGCGACGGATCTGGAAATGATGCACAGCAGCATGCCCACACCCATGCCTAAAGTGTTGATGATCAGGAATGGTTTTCTGCCCCAGCGGTCTGCCAGTGACTTGTAGAACGGCGAGATCAGATAGGACAGATAGCCGGCCATCGTGACGAAGCCCAGCGTAGCCGTAGCCTTATCGTAATCCGAAGAAGGATAGACGACATTGAACAGATCGCGGATGGTCTGAACTTCAACGACGCCTCTGACGGAAGAAGCCAGTTCATCGACGATGTAGACGATACTCAATACGACGATCAGTATCGCAAAATAGTGCTTGTGATTGTGAAAAGCTTCGGCCTTCTCCAGACGTTCCTGCTCACGCTTTTCTCTTTCGATTTTTGTCATGTGATACAAAATCTCCTTAAATGTAACCTCTTTCATTATAGCGGAAATCATACCTGTTGGACATCAAATCGTCTTTACACAACAAAAGGATATTTTAAACTATCGTATGGGTGAAATATATACGTATTCCAGTAAGTACATACCCGGTAATAAAGAAGGATCTTCATGAGCTGTCTGCATAAAAGAAACACATGAATATATGACCGGAAACGGATCCTCTATATACCGATGGCTGATCAAATAAGTCAGTATAAACCGCGTTATCTTTCATATGATTATCTCGATCTGATCAAACTGATGCCGATCATAAACATTCCGATCAAGAGCCGGATGAAGGAAGCACAAGGCAATAATCCATAAAGAAAAGAAGATCCTGTAAGGCAGTAATGCCTACAGGATCTTACTTATTTGTTTTTAGTTTTCTGGCATGTCGCCAACACGGAAGTCTACATTACCGGCAAAAGTCACAATCAGCGGCTATTTTGCGATATCTTCCGGAACAGGATCGGAAACTTTGGATGTCAGCATTTCCGGATGTTCCAGGATGTATTTCAACAATTTCAGTGACTTGGCGAAATAGAAACCGTCCGCGATCCTTTCATCGAGCGTGATGGTCATTTTCACCTTGTCTCTTCCCTCTTCCTTGTACATCGTACCGATCGTGCCCATCATCGAATTGGTCCCGAAGTTGGACAGATGATGGTAGCAGTTGTCGGCGCCGATCGAACCTAAGTTAGACAGAAGGCAGGTCGTATAGTTGGGATCGCCTTTGGCCAGATCTTCCGGATAGATGCCATGGTACTCCATCCGCGATAAGATCCAGAAGAAGATCTCCAGAACGAATCTGGGAAGTTTTCCTACCAGTTCCATCGTCTTGTCCAGAGAATTGGTACCGGAACTTCTCGCCTTCTTCACATCGCCCAGGATGATCTTTGAGACCCGATCGAGGTCCATGTCTCCATCGACTTTCAAAGTCATCAGGGTCTCCTGTGCCTCATCGGCAAATTTCTGCTTGGCGACGAAAGACAGAGTGATGTCGTTCCTCTGCCAGAACTTTCTGCCCGCAATAAAGATGTTCATCTTCGGACGGTGGTAGATCGTCTTGGCGATCGCCATGCAGATGCAATGGAAAAGTTTGTAGTTTGTCCCTTGTTCCTCGTTGTGCTTTTTGATGAAACTTAACAGCTCTGTGATGTCAAAGGTCACTTCGGAAGAAACTTCCGCCTCCGTGCGCTTTGGCATGACGTAAGGAACGATCGAATGAAACGGATCGGGATCATTCAATAAGACAGCGTCTTTTCTTCTCATAACAAGCCTACGAAAGAACGGATACGTCCGTCAGAATCATTGACATTGACACCACGGATCGCCAGGCCGTCCGTGATCTCAGCACCTTTCAGAACGCCCTGCATCTCAAGCAAAGAGATGCCGAAAGTGCCTTCGTCATTGGTGCAGAACGGATAGACGATCTTGCCGGAAAAATCATAGGACTCCAAGAAAGTGGCAACGACTCTCGGATAGGTGCGATACCAGATCGGGAATCCGATGTAGACCTGATCGTATTCGTCCATGTTGAGACGCACACCGCCTTTCATTGCCGGGTGTTCGTTGTTTTCGTCTTCTCTTCTCGCTCTTCTTAAACAGTCATCGTATTTGAAAGGATACGGTTCATCTTCTTCGATCTTGTAAAGATCCGCGCCGGTCAGAGCGGCGATCTTTTCAGCGACGACTTCCGTATTTCCTTTTTTCAGTTCAACGATCTCGTTATCCTGCAGGTTTTCTCCGATATGAGAAAAGTAAGCGACCAGTGTTTTCATAGTATAATACTCCTCATTTACAATCCCTATTATACATTCAGTAAGCGCTGTGAGCTATGCCGTTCATCCGCACTTCCAGATCGATCTTTTCCATGCAGACATCGAAAGGATCCTCGTGATACTCCGTTTCCGCAAGGTATTCTTTCATCGCCGAAGCGATATCGTATTTTGCCAGGATCTTTTCCCCATCGAAATCAAGGTCAAAGACATACGCCGGCCGATAATCCGGCATCCGGTAATACGGTACATGGACAGGAAACTTATGAGTAAACAGGACTGTGCCCGGCGTGAGCGTGATCTGCTTTCTGACCTCTTCGGTGACCTTGTCATCGATGACAAAGAAGTCTTTATAGGCAAGCTGCGCTTCCTTTTCATCTTCCGAAAGCTGCAGTTTCGTCTCTATCTTCAGACAGGTATTGATCAGATCACGGAATTTCAAGGAAAGATAGATATCGACTTCCTTTTCATCGAAACGGGGTTCGATGCCTACCTTATCGATCTTCAGTTCTTCCGGCAGGGAAAGGATACTGCCCATCGAATCTTCATTGATGATCGTGTAAAGATAGTAGGCCGGAACCTCATATTCAAAGACCATTGCCTGTCGATCATAGAAGATGCAGTCCTTGAACTCATGACCTTCATCTTCTTTCATCTTCGTCTCATAATCGTAAGCAAACTTATCCTGATATTTTCCGATATCATTGACCTTTCGGTAGAGATAATAGCCTCCGCCGGCAAGAGCCAGAAGCATCAGTATCAATATCCAGAGCAGCAGTTTCCAGAAGGAAAATCCTTTCTTTTTCATGATTCATACCTCGATCACACAGCAATGCAAAGAAAAGCCGGTACGCTCCGGCTTTTCAGGATATCTTTTATTGAAAGATCAGCGCATCGACTTATCGTAAGGCTGACCGGATGCCTTCGGCGCGTGGTCATGTTTGGAAGTGATGGCCAGAGCGATCAGCGTGACGATGAACGGAAGGCTCTTATAGAAAGCGGCCGGAAGTCCCAGGTTGGCAAGAAGCGGGATACCGGAATAGGCATTGGCGATCGTCTTGCAGAAGGCGAAGAAAGCCGCCGCTCCAAGAAGCGGAATGGAACGCCACTGACCGAAGATAAGAACGGACATGGCCAGATAACCGTAACCGCCGACGGTCTGCGAATAATGGGTCGCGACCGGCAAGATATACATCAGACCGCCCATACCGCCGATGAAACCGGCAATGATCAAAGCGGCATATCTGTACTTCTGTACGTTGACGCCTAAGGACTCAGCTGCCTGCGGATTTTCACCGCACGCACACATGCGAAGTCCGAATCTCGTCTTATTCAGTACGATCGCCGAAATGATGAAGATGGCGATGCCGATGAAGTTGGTGATATAGGTCCTGGTAAAAAACATCGGACCTAAGACCGGTATATCGGCAAGCACAGGAATACGTTCGATCAGAAAATCGTTACGGATGGACAGGTGTTCCGAACCGTTCTGTAAGACTCTGGCAAAGAAGATGCAGAATGCCGGAGCAAAGGTATTCAAAGCCATACCGACGATCGTCTGGTCGGCGTTCAAATTGATCGCTGCCACCGCCAGTAAGAGCGTCAGCAATACGCCCATGACACCGGCAAACAGTAATGCGATCAAAAGACGCAGCTGTCCGGCGACGACACCATCCAGCCATTGCAGACAAAGCACGCCCCACATACAGGACCAGACCATAACGGAATCCAGACCCATATGGATGACACCGCTTCGTTCGGAGAACATGCCGCTGATGGAAACGACCAGGAGCGGAATGAAGAAATACATGAAATAGCGTGCAATAAAATAGATCATTTCCATACTATTTGAGCTCCTCTCCTGTGACTTTGTTTATCTCGGTGGTCTGCTTGATCAGCATCTTTTCCAGCATCTGTTTCAAGAACAGGGAGAATGCCGCGAAGTAGATGATGACGGAAGTAATGACAGAGACGATCTCTCTTTGGAAACCGAAGATCTGCATGTAGTTGCCGCCGACCGTTAAGAACGCCAGGAACAAAGCGCCTAAGATCGCACCTAACGGCGAGTTGTTGGCAAGACAGCAGACCGCGATACCGTTGAAGCCTTCGGCAGCCAGCTGTTCCTTCATCGTGATATACGTACCGGAAGCGGACAGGTGTGTCAGGCCGCCGCCAAGTCCGCAAAGTGCACCTGACAGCAAGATCGAGATCATGATGTTCCTCTTGGACTTGATACCGGCATAACGGGAAGCTTCCGCGTTCTTACCACAGGCTTTGAGTTCATAGCCAAGCTTCGTCTTTTCCAGTAAGACCCAGGCACAGATCGCGACTAAGATCGCGATGATGATGCCGATATCCGCCGTCTTGTTTGCGGTGATCGCAGGCATGAAGGCCTGCGGCAGCTTGCACTGTGCCGGGATGGCCCTGGTCTGGCCTTTCATCGCATCGTAGCAGTAGTCGTTGATCCAGTGCATCATGTAGTACATCTCGATGTAGTTGAACATGATGGTACCGATAACGACGTTGACATTGAAGTACGCCTTCAAGACGCCCGGGATGAACGCCCATACAGCACCGGCTAATGTTGCAACGATCAAAGGAACGATCCAGGTCAGAGGCGACGGAAGGTCCTTGGAGAAATATAAAGATGTCAGGATCGCTGCCAGCGCACCGACCGAATACTGGCCGGGACCGCCGATATTGAAGATACCGGCCTGGAAAGCGACACACATCGCAACACCGGTACAAAGGATCGGTGTCGCAAAGTAGAATAATGTACCTAAGTTTTTCAGACCGCCCAGCTGGAATCCGCCGGTGATCAGTGTGGTGAATGCCGAAAGACCCTTGGAAGGATTCGTCAGCATCAGTACGATGAACGCGATGATCAGACCGCCGACCACGGCGATCAGAGAAGACAGAAGAGACGTATGACGCGTGATATCGAATCTTCTTTTAGCTTTTACAGTCATGCGTTTTTCTCCTCTCTCTTGACACCGGCCATGTACAAGCCCATCTCCTCGACCGATACTTTCTTCGGATCGAGGTTGCCCATGATCTCGCCTTCAAACATGACGATCACACGGTCTGCGACGTCCATGACCTCATCAAGTTCAAACGACATCAGTAAGACCGCCTTGCCTTTGTCTCTTTGTTCGACCAGCTGTTTGTGTATGAATTCGATCGCACCGACATCCAGACCTCTGGTCGGCTGTACGGCCACCAGGACATCGGCATTCTGGTCGATCTCTCTGGCGACGATCGCTTTCTGCTGGTTGCCGCCGGACATCGATCTGGCCATGGTGATCCTGCCCTGTCCCGAACGGATATCGAAGCGGTCGATCAGTTCATCGGCATAGGTATCGAATTTATGGAAATTCAGGAAACCGGTCTTGGAAACGAATTCCGGTTTGAAGTAATTCTTCAAAGCCAGGTTGTAGGACAGCGGATAGTCTAAGATCAGACCGTATTTGTGACGGTCTTCCGGAACATGGGACATCACGAGGTTCCTTTCACGGATCGACTTCTTCGTGTAGTCTTCCCCGTTGATCGTGATCTTTCCTTCGTTGATCGGCATGATGCCGGTCAGTCCGTAGATCAGTTCACTCTGTCCGTTTCCGTCGATTCCGGCGATCGCCAGGATCTCGCCCTTCCTTACCGAGAAGGAGACGTCATTGACGACCTTTTTCTTGGTCTCATCGTTGATCATCGTGAGATGCTCGACTTTCAATACTTCTTCTTTCGGTTCGGCAGGCTTCTTGTCGACATGGAAGGAGACTTCTCTGCCGACCATCAGTTCGCCCATCTGGGTCGTCGTCGTTTCGGCAGCGTTGAGCGTTTCGATCAGCTTGCCTCTTCTTAAGACGGTGACCCTGTCAGAGACCCGCTTGATCTCTTCGAGTTTATGTGAGATGAACAGGATCGTGTGGCCTTCTTTCGCCAGGCCTTTCATGATCTCCATGAGTTCATCGATCTCTTGCGGAGTTAATACGGCAGTCGGTTCATCGAAGATCAGTATCTCGGCATCTCTGTAAAGCATCTTGAGGATCTCACAGCGCTGCTGCTGACCGACTGTAATGTTTTCGATAAGGGCATCCGGATCGACGGCCAGACCGTATTTCTGAGAAAGTTCGACGACTTTCTTGCGGCAGCTGTCCATATCGAGGAACGGACCCTTTAAAGTTTCAGAACCTAAGACGATGTTCTGAAGAACGGAATAGTTCTGTACGAGTTTGAAGTGCTGGTGGACCATACCGATACCCAGCTCGGTTGCGACACGCGGATTGGTGATCTTGACTTCTTTCCCCCTGATCGCGATAGAGCCCTCTTCAGGCGTATACATACCAAAAAGAACGCTCATCAGAGTGGACTTACCCGCGCCGTTTTCTCCAAGCAGGGCATGGATCTCTCCTTTGCGGATGTTCAGGCTGATGTCGTTGCAGGCGATGATGCCCGGGAACCTTTTGGTTATGTGACGGAATTCAATAATGTTTTCCGCAGTTTCCATAATGCTTATCCTTTCGTCAAATAAACGCAAGGGAGGTGACAACGCACCTCCCTAGACAATTCAGTGATAAATGATATTACTGTTCGAAGTAAGTTACGTTGACGTACTTGTAACCGTCGACCGGAGCGCCATTGACACCATCGACTTCCGTCGGTAATGTGTCATGAACAGCGATGACCTGCTGTTTGACAGCGTTGTAATCTTCTTCAGTGAAGGTGTTCCAGTTTTCAGCTCTGTACGGAGCAAGGATAGCACCATCTTCCTTAGCACCTAAACGGATCAGGCCCTGGCTCGTGTAGTTGGACCATTCGGAACCGCCGGCGTAAGCAGCCTTGACAGCTCTGTAGATCGTGACTTCCAGATCCTTCATAGCGGAAGTGACGAATAACGGTTCGTTTTCAGCGCCGTCAGCAGCTCTTGTGAAGTATTCATCGGTATCGACACCGACGATCTTTCTGTTTTCGCCGTCCTTAGCAGCCTGGATAACGGAGTTGACGATCGTACCGCCGCAGGAGAAGATGATCTCTGTACCGTTGGTGTACCATTCGGAAGCTCTGGTAACGATATCCGGAGAAGCATCGAATGTACCGGTATAGAAGTATTTCATATCGATGGAGCCTTCAGCCAGACCGAGTTCTTCAGCAGCATCTTCAGCACCTTCGATAAAGCCATAACCGAATCTGACGACAGCCGGAACAGCCATACCGCCCATGAAGGCGAGGTTTCTGTAACCGTCTTTGACGACAGCGTAGCCGGCCATGTAGCCGCAGTCCTGCTCAGCGAATGTGATCATCGCCAAGTTGTCCTGATGAGGCAGGGAATCATCGACACCGTCGTAGTTGTAGTCGATGTTGTAGAGGTCATCAGCATCGACAAAGATGACTTTGACATCCGGATAGTTCGGGATCTCCTGGCACAGTGCAGCATCCCACAGGAAGCCGACTGCAACAAGGACATCAGCAGACATCTGATTGACTGCCTGTTCGAAGATCGTTGTTCTGGAAGCATCATCGGAACCTGCAGGCTGTAAGTACGTGTACTTCAAGCCGTTTTCTTCACAATAGTCCTTGATACCATAGAATGAGTGCTCATTGAAGCCGCCATCGTAGATGGAACCTAAGTCAGCAAGGAATACGACATCATAGTGTTCATCGCTTGCTGCAGGGGCAGCCTCTTCGCCGCCTTCCTTCTTAGCGCAGCCGAATAAGCATAACGTAAGAAGCAAAGCGAGAGCTAACGTAAGAAATTTCTTCATTTTTTTTCTCCTTCTTTCTTGAAAAAATGGATCTGCATACATAAAAAACGGCCTCTATCATATCGGATACATTTTGCTTTTCATATATACATCTCTATCTCAATATTACCATCTCTTCTTTGACGGTTACAAGTGGCTTTTCGTCTTATGGACCGCCTGAAAACCGTGAAAATAAAAAAACAGGTACCTTCATGAGTACCTGTGAAATGACACGGACAAACAAGCGGATACAAGACAGACTCCCCATAAGCTTTCCGCTGTTTCTTCCATATAAACCGGCCGGATATGCATGCGTCGGCTCATAGCGGAAACAAAGCGGTCAGATCACGGGGAGTTCTTACCGTATTTTTTCTCTGAATGCGTATTTAGTATGGCATGATTCAGGGACAGGTATCCGGAATCATGCACAGAACGTTCATTTATACCACGGTCCGACATCCTTTGTCATCCCATAGGTCAGCTTTAATCCGATGTCCAGGAAATAGCCTGTAAACAGGACCGAAACGATCGAACCGATGCCGATCACCCCGCCCAGCAGATAACCGACAAGGAAAAACAAAGCGTCTGTGATGACTTGCGTATACTTGAGCTCTAGCGGTGTCTTCTCGCTTAGAAACAGCGGCAGAAACTGGAAACAGCCGACTCCCATTTCCGCTGCAATGCCCATGCCATAACCGATGCCGGTCGTGATGAGTCCGATGAGCAGGATGATGATCCTTACAGGCAGAACGGTCGTATCCGCCGGGAACATATTGCGCATCATGATCTCAAACAGATCGATCAAAGGCCCACCCGTCAGTACGCCTAACAGCGTACCGGGGCCCAGATACTTTCGTATGAAGATAAAGATCAGGATCGTCTGGATGATGTTGCAGATCGTGGAGATCGTCCCATAGCTGAGTCCGTAGTGACCATGCAGACCGTCGACGAAGATCGAGATCGGATCGGTACCGAAACCGCAGTTGTAGTAGCAGCCGATGCCAAAACTTGAGATCGCCGAAGAAAGAAAGCTGATCGCAAAACGGATGAGGAACGCTTTCAGATCCAGATGTTTCATCTATTCTTCCCGGATATCTTTCAGATCGTCCAGCCCGTCGATGATCTCGATCGCACGCAAAGTGATCTTGCTCATGAGGTCGACTTTCTCAGCATAGCCCTCTTTGTTGGAAGTCGACATGCTGCCATAACTGTTTCCCAGATACCCGCCGCAAAGAAGGATCGTACCTGCCCGTATGCCGCCTAATAAGGATGCGACCGTAAACAGAGCCGAAGATTCGTTCTCCACCGCCAGTGCTCCCGCATCGCTCCACGGCTGTATCCTTTCCATATAGCCTTCATGGGCACCCGGGGATTCGATATAGAAGGAATCGTGGCTTCGTATGATGCCAAGATACGGCGTTACGCCATATTCTTCACACGCCTTGCGAAGTGCGCATACCACATCGACATCCGCAACTGCCGGATATTCCAAAGGGATGTATTCTTTCGAAGCCCCTTCCCCGCGTATCGCACCGGTCGCGATCACAAAACAGTTCTCCGGCAGATTTGCCTGTAAAGAACCGCAGGTCCCCATGCGTATCATCGTCCTGACGCCCAGGTGCTTGAGTTCCTCGACGGCGACCGATACCGCCATGGCACCCATGCCGGTACACATGACCGAAACCGGAATGTCATGATAGGTCCCGGTGTAGGTGGGATTCCCTCTTGCGACAGCTTTTAATTGCGCATCATCGAAATGTTTTGCCACCATTTCGCATCTTGCCGGATCGGCCGGCAGGATGAAGTGTTTTCCGCAGTCATTTTCATCCAGACCGATGTGCCACATCTTGCCTTGCTCATTGACGAGCTTTGCGGATTTATATTTCATATTCCTCACCTTTGATGAGTTTTCTCATCGCTTCGGCAGCGATATCGATGATCTGATCGATCTTATTTTCATAATCTTTCTCATAATCCATCGCTTCGCCCGTTTCAAGATTGTCGGTCACCACATAGATGCAGCCCGCCTTCATCTGTAAGATCGATGCGACCGTAAACATCGTCGCACACTCGTTATCGACGCAAGCCACGCCGACTTTCTGCCACGGAGCGATCCTTTCCTTTACCCCCTCATGGGCAAACGGCGACTCCAGGAAAAGTCCGTCGTGGGTGCGGATGATGCCGGTCTTTACTTCGACGCCTTTTTCTTTTGCGCTCTGCAGCAAGGCAAAGAAGCTGTCCAGGTCGGAAACTGCCGGATACTGTATGTTCACATATTCCAGCGTCGCCCCCTCGCAGCGGCATGCCCCCTGCGGTACGAATATGTCTCCCGGCCTGATGTCGGGATCGATCGCATAGCAGGATCCCACTTTGATCATGCGGTTACAGCCGATATGACGAAGCTCCTCCACGGCGATCTCCGTCGGCATGCAGCCGTTGCCGATCGACATGGCCGAAATCCTCACATCGTTATAGGTTCCGGTATACGTGATGTATTCTCTGTGGAAGGCTTCCCGTTTCGCATCTTCAAAACGATCCTTGATGCGCTCCACTCTTTCCAGATTGGAAGTCAGGATGACCCCTTCGCCGATCTGCGAATGGTCTATGCCCAGATGATGGACGGTGCCGTCTTTTTCCAGCTGCGGGATCGAATCAAAACCGTTTCTGATCTTTTCTTTCATCATCGTATGACTCCTTTCTTTTCCATTTCATCGATGATCTCCGCCGCCCGTATGGCGATCAGGGAACAGACTTTGATCCGCTTGTCCATGAAATCATCTTCGAACGCTTCCGGATAGGCTTCTTCAGACTTCGGACCGGTATAGTAGATTGTATCTTCGACCATCGAAGTGTGCGATACGCAGATCGAACCGCAGCGAAGTCCCAGCTGCGGGCCTACGGTAAACAAGGTCGCCGATTCGTTTTCCACCATCTTGACACCGGCGTCGACCCATGGTTTCATGCGTTCGTAGGTATCGATCATTGCCGTAGAAGTCTCACGGTAATAGGAATCGTGTGCCCGGTATAAGCCGACGATCGGATCTTCGCCGAATTCCTTTGCCGCCTTGATCAAAGCCATCGTCACATAAGGATCGGCGATGGCCGGATATTCGGCCGGCACATATTCATAGGAATTGCCGTCACCTCTGACACAGCCCGTGGCGATGATGATGCGTCCCGGCCGATAGTCCGTCAGTAAGGCCGCACCGGTACCGACACGGATCAGATTCTTCATGCCGATCTGCGAACACTCCTCGGCAACGGTCGAGACCGCCAGCGGTCCCATGCCGGAAGAGATGACCGAAATCGGAACATCCTTTGGCGTCACGCCGGTATAGGTGTAATAGGTCCTTTGTCCGTTTACGAAATGCGCTTGCTTGAAACAGTCGGCGATGACCTTCGATCTTGCCAGATCGCCGGGCATCAGCACGGTCTTAGCGATATCGCCTTCCTTTAATCCGGTGAAGTAGAGCCTTCCCTTGGAATCCAGATATTTTCTTTCCCTTACGTTCATATTCACTCCTTCACATAGCCTGTCCTGACATTGAGGTCGTGGATCAGGTCGTTGCATTTGCGTATTATGAGACCTTCATCAAAACCGACCAGCTTCTTATCCTTCAGTTTGAGATCGCCCGCGACGAAGACCGTATCGACGGCATGTCCCGTACCGGCATACAAAAGATTGCCTATCCTGTGATCCCTGTCGGTCAAGGAAAGATCATCTTCCATATTGACTAAGATCAGATCCGCCTGACAGCCTTCCTTGATCATGCCCAGGTCATCATAGCCAAGGGCCTTTGCACCGTTGATCGTCATCATCTTAAAGGTCGTACCGGCATCCATGACAGTCGGATCGAGGGTTATCGCCTTCTGCAGATAGGAACCGGCCTTACCTTCCCTGACCATGTCCTTCGTACCGCTTGACGCCTCGCCATCGCAGCCCATCGCCACCGGGATGCCTTTCTTTAACATCTGTGCGATCTTCGGGATGCCATCCGAGATCTTCATGTTGGTATTCGGACAATGGACAGGAATGGCACCGCTTTTTGCGATGATGTCGATCTCCTTGTCGGAAAGCCAGATCGAATGTGCCAGCAGAGTCTTGCCATCCAGGATGCCCAGCTGTTCCAAGGCTTCCGCCTCGCCGCCCAGTCCGTACTCCCTGGCCACCCGTTCCGTTTCCATCTTTCCTTCGCCAAGATGGGTATGATAGATCAGTCCTCTTTCATTCGCCCAGGCTTTTAAGGCTTTCGCCATTTCGCCCGACACCGCCGGAAGACCTGCCGGAGCCACCGAAGCTTTCATCAGTCCGTGATTGCGGCCATGACATTTGCGATAGACTTCCTCGCTTCTTGCGATCGCTTCCTCAACGGAAATGATCGGCGTCACCTCGTTTTCCGGAATGTCTGTAGTCGATATGCCAAACGTCACTCGTATGCCGGCATCTTCGAAGGCCTTCAAAGTGGCATCCATGTGTTCATAGCCGCCCATCTCATTGATCGTCGTCGTACCGAAACGCATCGCACTCAGACACGACAGAAGCGTCGCATAATAGTAATCCTCATCGGTCATATACTCTTCGAATGTGAAAAGCCGCACCAGCCATTCGGTGATCACCAGGTCATCCAGCGGTCCCTTGATGAAGGTCTGGTAGACATGGGAATGACAGTCGGTAAAGCCCGGCATTGCCAGTTTGCCGCCCGCATCGATGACCGTCGCAGCGGGACATGAAGCCGGGTCGATCGCATCGGCGATCTTTTCAAACCTTCCGTCTTTGATGTAGATGTCCTTTCTGGCTGTGCTCAGATCGTCAAAGTCTGCCACATCGGCATTTCTGATCAGAAAATCGCTCATAATGATCCCTCCTCACTGATTTTGGTGTATGCTTTCGGATTTCTGTCCTTAAAATAGTCTCTCTCATCGATCAGGGCCATGTCGATGTTTACATCGAACAGGCCTTCTTCATTTCTTTTTAACAGCAGTGTCCTTCCATGGGGATCGTAGGCAAAAGCCATCGGGATCGGATCACAGAAGTGCGTACAGCCCACGACAAAACAGCGGTTTTCGATCGCTCTGGCTTTGGCGATCGACGTCCACTCATCGAACTGCTGTTCATGCCACATGCCGGTACCGATCGTATTGAAAAGGATGCGTGCTCCTTGAATGCATTCGATCCTGGCGACTTCCGGAAAATGGATCTCATAGCACAAGACGATGCCGATCTTGCCGAAATCGGAATCGATCGCTTTTATCGTATCCCCCAGGATCGCCCCATTGTCGCGGTCGCCTTTCGTCAGTGCGGTCTTGCGGTGAGAATATATCAGCCCTTCCTTTGGCGAGACGACAAGCGTCTGAAGGCTCTTGTGCGGAGGATCATCTTCACTTCCCGTGATGATCCATCTGCCATATTTCTCGGCAAGTCTTATCACTTCGCTTGTCCTTGCAGAGGGGATATAGCCTTCCGGAAAGACGATGATGTCTCCTTTGCATGATGAAAGATAGTCTTCCATCTGAAAGATCGCATCTTCGCAATGTCTTTCGCCTGTTCCGAAACCCCTCCTGGGGATCGGACAGCAAAGACTGACTTTGAAATTGTCTTTCATATAAGCTCCTTATGCACCTATAGACAAAATAAGCCAGCTTTTGAAAGCCGGCCAACTAACTTCGTTGATATGAATTCACATTCACTCTTATACTTCTACAGAAGCAACTTTACAATTTCAATTTATCACGGCTAAATTGCCATAGTCAATAATCTGCTATACTGAAAGCGAGGTAAGAAGAATGAAACATAATAAGATCATATTTGACTGTGATATCGGCTGTGACGATGCGGTGGCGCTGATCGCTTTATTGACGAGAAAGGATCTCGATGTGATCGCCATCACCTGCGTCAAGGGCAATATCCCGGCCGATGATGTCGTCAATAACGCGCTCAAAGTCAGCCATCTTTGCGGCAAGGACATCCCGGTCTATAAAGGCTGCGAAAGTCCGATGGTCCGCGATCTTCTAAGAGGAAGAGACTATAACACCCTGATGGAACGCATACGAATGGTGGTGGATGGCAAAGAAGTGCTGATCCATGAAAAAGAATTCCCGCTGCCGCTTCCTGAAAGAAAGCCGGAAAGCAAACACGCCTGTTCCTATCTGATCGAAACGCTAAAGGAAAGTAAAGAAAAGATCGACATCTGTGCGGTCGGACCTTTGACCAATATCGCGATGGCCTTGCGCCTTGATCCTTCGATCGTCAAAAACATCGGGACCATCTACATCATGGGCGGCGGCCTCTATATCGGAAACCGCACGCCATTGGCGGAAGCCAACTTCTACGATGATCCGGAAGCTGCCCAGATCGTCTTATCCAGCGGTGCGCACTGTATGGTCTGTCCGATCGAAGCCTGTGAGGATGGGGCGACCTATACAAGAGAAGATATTCAAAGGATCGCCGATCTGAATACACCGATTTCTTCCTTCATCGCCGAAGAACTGGATGGCTACATCAGACGCTGCGACCTGCTGTTTCATGGGGGACTTGATGACTGCTGCATCTACGATTATGCGGCCGTAGCTCCTTTGATCGATGAGAGCGTCATCATAGAAAAGAGAAGAGATATCGTCAACATCGACATCTCCGGCGGCATGGCGGACGGCCAGATGGTGGTGGATCGTAGAGGCATGTTCAATAACGATTCCAACGTCGAAGTCATCTATCGTATGGACTCAGCCAAAGTCCATCAGCTGCTGCTGGATCACTTAAAAGAAGCATAAAAGAAAAGATCGTGTGCTCCTGAAATCAGAAACACACGATCTTTTATTGTTGTCTAATTGGCTTTGAAACCGTAACCGTCATCCGTTTCCTGGATGAAGTTGCATTCCGGAAGCATCTGCCGAAGCGTAAAGACGCGATATTCGCTCTCCGATTTGGCACAGATGATCTCAAATTCATCCGGCTTGCAGAACTCGGACATCACCTGCCGGCAGACACCGCATGGCGTGCAATAGCCCTGCGAACCTTTCTGCGCATCGCCGCCGACGATCGCGATCTTTGAAAAATCTCTCACGCCTTCGGAGATCGCCTTGAAGAAGGCTGTCCGCTCCGCGCAGACCGTCGAAGTGAAACCGCTGTTTTCGATATTGCATCCTTTATAGACCGTGCCATCCTTACATAACAGGGCCGCTCCGACCTTCCAGTTGGAATACGGGGCATATGCTTTTTCTCTGGCTTCAAAAGCCAGTGCGATCAGTTCTTCATTCGACATATCGCTTCTCCCGTCAGCTTATTAAAGCCACTTGAAGAATTCTTCGACCAGCTTTGCGTAATCGCCTTCGACGATCAGATGGTGGTTGCCGATCGATTCGGTCAGGAAATACGAGACCGGTCTGTCCATCTTGAGTCGGATCTGCGTACGGCAGAGGTTGAATAAGCTCAGGTTCTCCAGAAGTTCTGCCTTGGATACGAAGAATTCGTTCAGCAGACCGTCACACTTGAAGACGGTGACCGGACCTTCTTTCAGCTTGCCGCGGAATGCGACACCGAGCTGTGACTCAAAGTGCGTCATGATCTCGAAGCTGGAAGGCATGTTGATCGGAAGCGTACAGTGCGCAAAGATGATCTCGTTGTTGTCGGTATCGATCCTTGAAGGGTTGGCCATGAAGACCGGCTTTTCGGAAAGCTCACCGATGACAGCCATCGAAAGAAGTGCCGGAACATCGCCCTCACAGGACGCATAGATACCTTCCGCATTCAGGATAGCCAAAGCGGCGCAGCCTGTGGAATGAACGGTATCGAGCAGATCGAAACATCTTACCGTGACGCCGTTGAGCTCGTATTTGTCGACGATCCTGCGCAATGCACCGTAGATGCATAAAGCTTCTTCGATCTCATGTTCGTTATACCCTTTGGACTTGATGAGCCTGGTATATTCATTTTCAACGTACTGTTTCTTTGCGATCTCTTCAAAGAATTCTTCCATCGTGACATCGATGATCTCATTGTTGTTGTATTCCTTGGACTGTTTCGCATCGACATTTGAGGAGATCAGCCAGTCGGAAGGTTCGCCGACTCTGGCGACCTTGAAACCGTCAAGTCTCTTCTTGGCCTTGAAGACCTGAGCGAGCTGCTTGATCCTGGATACGACGAAGTCATCGCTGCCGTGGATGATCTCACCCGGAAGATCGTTCTGACGCAGATAGGACAGGATCTCCATGGAAGCCGCTAAGGAGTTGTTTGCCCCGGTCGTCAGAAGGAAGTAAGGCTGCGGAAGCTTGTCCATATCTCTCTTGAAGATGCCTTCCGTACCGCCGCCGCCGATGAAATCGACGACCATATCATAATCATTGATGTGATCGACATCGGTCACTTCAAATTCAAAACCTGTTTCTTCGCTCAGTTTCTTCAGCCAAGGGAAATTGCCGTCATTGGCGATCTCGGCTGCCGCCGTAGCAGAAACGACATAATAAACACCAATTTTCATATGTTTGTAAAACTCTCCTTACCCTTATTCTATCACCCGTACAAAAAAAGCCATATTGAAGTATGGCTTTTGAAAACTATTTGACGGTGATGATCTTCATGAAGTTGGCAGAACCCTCGCCTGTCGGATAACCGGCGGAAAGGATGATCTGGGAACCCGGCTTGATGCCGTAGGATTTGACGACGGAAGAAGCGAGTTCATCGTCGTTGGTCATGTTGTTCTGCACATAAGAGAAGATCGGTTTGACGCCCCAGTAGACTTCCAGCTTGCCCTGGGTGGACTTGGTGAAGGTGACCGCAAAGATTGGTACCGGCGGACGATATTTTGAGATACGTCTGGCGGTCGTTCCTCCCTGTGTGAAGACGACGATCGCTGCGATATCCAGGGTCAAAGTCGCATCCGAGATCGCGATACCGATGGCATCCTGAATGGTTTTGTTGTTGGAAGCCTTGGCATGTTCGAGGTTTTCTCTGTAAGGAATGATCTTTTCCGTCGCTGCCGCGATCTTGGCCATCGTCGAGACCGCCTCGACCGGGTATTCACCGGCTGCCGTCTCCGCTGATAACATGACCGCATCGCTGCCGTCGAGCACCGCGTTGGAAACATCGGATGCTTCAGCTCTGGTACAGCGCGGATTGGAAGTCATCGAATCCAGCATATGGGTCGCCGTGATGACGGCCTTGCCTTTCTTGTTGGCAAGCTCGATGATCTTTTTCTGATAGATCGGAACGAAAGCCGTTTCGACCTCGACGCCCAGGTCACCTCTTGCGACCATGACACCGTCAGCTGCCTCCAGGATCTCATCAAGGTTATCGAAACCTTCCTGGTTCTCGATCTTGGCGATGATCTGGATCTTCGGTTTGCCCATCTCCGTAATGATCTTACGGATCTTCATGACATCTTCCGCTCTTCTGACAAAGGATGCGGCGATGAAATCAACATCGTTCTGACAGCCGAAACGGATGTCTTCGTCATCCTTCATAGAGACGAACGGCATCGATAATTTGACGCCCGGCACATTGCAGCCCTTCTTGGAAGCCAGCTGGCCGTTGACCTCGACTCTCGCCTTGATCTCTTTGCCATCGTTTTCCAATACGGTCAGTTTCTGCTTGCCGTCATTGACTAAGATGTAATTGCCCGGGACGACATCATCGAAGATCTCCTTGCACTGGATCGTGAAACGATCGTGGCTGCCTTCGATATCTTCCCTTTGTATCGTAACGATCTCACCCTTCTGGTAAGTCTCGACATTATTCTTGAATGTACCTAAACGGATCTCCGGCCCCTTGGTATCCAGCATGATACCTAAGTTGATGCCGTTTTCCTTTTCTACTTTTCTGACTGTATTGATCCTGGCAAGATGCTCCTCATGACTGCCGTGGGAAAAGTTCAGTCGGACGATATTCATGCCCTCCTGGGCCATCTTCAGTATCGTCTCATAGCTGTCCGAAGCAGGTCCGAGGGTACAGATGATCTTGGTCTGTTTTCCGATCATAAATAACTCTCCTTTTTTGAAACTAAAATCCATTATAGCTTTCTCAAATAAAAAAGCGACACAAATCGTCACTTTTTCATCACTTATTTTTCGTTTTTTTCAAGTAAAGCGTTTACTTTCACGACGTCGGCATCCAGCAGGTCGAGACCCTCCGGCTCTTCGTCCTTTTCAAAGGAGAGAAAGACGGAATCGATCAGTTTCAGCGTATCCAGCAGACGCCTCTTGGAAGAAGAAAGATCCACCAGCTTTTTATCATGTCCCTCCATCGTGATGTAGTCCGACACGATCTGAAGCAGCATCGGCAGGTAGTGACCGTAGAGCTTTCTGAGCCTGTCGGAATGATCATAGATTTTGTTTTCATTATCGATGATCCTTTGCGCGGTATCGCTCGTCTTTTCTTTAACTTCCTTATCTTTGATCTTTCTGGCAAGAAGCCTGAGCTTTTCTGCCGTATCCCTTCCGGATAAGACGAGGTCTTCTTCCGCCGCATACTTACGCATGCGGAAGGATAAGTCGATGCTGTCCTTATTTTTAATGCGATCGAGAAACCGGCAGATCTGATCGTAGAGCTGCTTATCGGTCTTGGACAGTTCGTTCATGGACATCTTCCTGTCATCAGCCAGGACGACCTTCAAAGTATTGGCATTTCCTTTTGCCTTCTTATCTTCCTTGAAGAGCTTCGTTCCTTTGATCATATACAATTCGGAATACTCGTTTAAGAACCTGTCGATCTTCGTGATATCGACCGTTGCCTTTTTCTTTCTTCCCTTTTCGTCTCTTGTCTCATAGCGCAGAAAACCGTCTTTGATCAGAGTGCTTCCGCCTGCAGAAGGCGTCTTTTTTCCCGAAAAGATGGCAGCAATGAAAACGGACAGAGCCAGGATGCCCAATATGAACAATGAAATCATAAAGATCGAGGACAAGACAGAAAGCACCTCCTTATCAAAAAGCGATATTCCGGTCTTGAAAGAAGTGAGTATCCCCAGGATCAGCAGAAGACTCAGCATGAAAGCTGCTGCATACAGGAAGATAGGGAATGTGCTTCTTTCTTTTTTCATTTCTTATAACTGCCGTATGATATCGATGTATTCTTTGGCCTTGGTATAGCCGTGGTAATACGACATCAGCAGATCGTCCTCGTTGGATTCGAGCCTGCTGACTTCCTTCATGGAAGGACGGATGATGATGGCCTTGCCCTGCCGTTCCAGTTCTTCCGCATAATCCACCTGATCGTGATAGAGCTTCGTGCGGTTTTCCAGAGCCTTGAGGAAATTCGGATATTTTCCATAGATCCTGCGGAAAAGAGCCAGTGCCGCATCATTGATGTGGGAGTAGTTGCCCTTCTTGCGGGTCAGTACGACCACGAGCTTATCGCAGCCTTCATCCAATGCCTTCTGTACCGGGATCGAATCGCAGATCCCGCCGTCCATATACAGCTGGTCACCGATCTCTACCGGTTCCGTGAGACCCGGCATCGAACAAGAAGCCTTGCCGATGACGCGGGAAAGCTCGATATCGTTGGTATGCATGTACTCCGCCTGCCCGGTGAGGATATTGGAAACCACCATATCCCAGTGCTGGGGATTGGAAATGAAGGCATCGAAATCGAAGTCATACTGTTCCGTATACTCGTAGAAGATCTTATCGAGATCGACGAACTTGTGGGACTCGATCATCTGCGGAACGCCCCAGAACGAATTGCTACGGTCTTTCTGTATCATGCAGGCACGGGCATAGCCTCTTTGCTTTCCCACATAGGCAAACAGGTTGCAGGAACCTGCCGAAACACCGACCACATAATCAAATTTTATATCTTTATCCAGGAAGCAGTCGATGACGCCGCCGGTGAACACACCGCGAAGTCCGCCGCCTTCCAGGACCAAACCGGTCTTAGACATATTCTCATCTCCATTATCTATATATTTCTATTATACAAAACAAAAAAGAATATGGTCAGGATGAAGGGATTCGAACCCTTGGCCTCTTACACCCGAAGCAAGCGCTCCACCAAGCTGAGCTACATCCTGAAGTCATATTCTTTTGTGCATATTCTATTTTACATCTTTTTCAATCAGATTCAACTAACTTTTAATCCAATTGCGCCTTACCGGTATAAAGCTGATAGTAACGGCCTTTCTGTGCGATCAGAGATTCGTGGTCGCCGCGTTCGATGATCTGACCGTGTTCCAGTACGATGATCGCATTGGCGTTGCGTACCGTGGAAAGACGATGGGCGATGACGAAAGTCGTACGGCCCTTCATGAGTTCATCCATGCCCTTTTCGATCAGCTTTTCGGTATGGGTATCGATGGAAGACGTCGCCTCATCCAGAACCATGACCGGCGGATCGGCAACGGCACATCTTGCGATATTGAGTAACTGTCTCTGGCCTTGCGATAAGTTGGATCCGTTGGCACTCAGCATCGTCTGATAGCCGTGCGGCAGTCTTTCGATGAAGGAGTCCGCATTGGAGATCCTGGCTGCTTCGATGCATTCCTCATCGGTGGCATCGAGCCTGCCGTAACGGATGTTGTCCATGATGGTACCGGAGAACAGGTTGGTATCCTGCAGAACGACACCGACCGAACGTCTCAGGTCGTCTTTCTTTATCTCCTTGATCGGAATGCCGTCGAAGGTGATCATGCCTTCCTGGTCTTCCACATCATAGAAACGGTTGATCAGATTGGTGATCGTCGTCTTGCCCGCACCGGTCGAACCGACGAAAGCGATCTTCTGACCCGGATTGGCATATAAGGAGATATCCTTGAGGATATCCTTGCCTTCCGTATAACGGAACGTGACATTATTCAGACGGATATCGCCTTTAAGCTCCACATACTTCGGCGGATCGATCGGGATCTTCCATGCCCAGCGGGAAGTCTTCTCGGAAGTCTCGACGAGCTCTTCCTTGTCTTCTTCCACGTTGACCAGTTCGATGATGCCGTAGTCGAGTTCCGCTTCCTTGTCCATCAGATCGAAGACTCTCTCTGCACCGGCCAGCGACATCATGATGCCGTTGAACTGCTGGGAGAGGTTGGAGATCGGTCCGGCAAACTGTCTTACGAACAGTAAGAAGGAAGCCAGATCGCCGATACGCAACTGTCCGTCGATGCACATGCGTCCGCCCACGACCGCCACGATCGCATAAGCGATGTAGCCCAGATTTCCGTTGATCGGCATCAGCATCGATGCATAGGCATTGGAACGAAGCGAATAATCATAGAGCTTTTCGTTGAATTCTTTGAATCCTGCGATCGCCTGTTTCTCATGGTTGAAGACCTTGATGACCTTCTGACCGGAGAACATCTCCTGCGTATAGCCGTTGATGTTGGAGATCTGCCTCTGCAATCCGGCAAAGGTCTTTCTGGAACCTTTCGCCAGGATGAATGTCGCCGTGAACATCACGATGAGCACTGCCACCATGATGAAGGCAAGGCGGACATTGAGGGCAAACATGAAGATGTAACAGCCCACCAAGGTGATCAAAGTCGTGATCAGTGTCGGGAAGCCGTCCGCCAGCATCGGTCTTATGGTATCGATGTCGTTGGTGTAGTAGTTCATGACTTCGCCATGCGTCCTGGAATCAAAGAAACGCACCGGCAGTTTTTCCATGACACGGAAGAGGTCCTTGCGCATGTCATCAAGGACGCCGGTCGAAACGATCGACATCAGCTTGGAGAAACTGTAGGAAGAGATCAGACCGATCGCATAGACACTGATCATCACCATCAACATTCCCCGGAAACCGCTGAGATCCGGATTTTCCTGTCCGATATACGGAACGACGTAGTTATTTAAGATCGGTGTGAAAAGATAGGATGAGATGACACCGGTCAGCGATGAAAGGATCGTGAAAACGATCGCCGCGATGAAAGCCAGGCGATAGCGCTTGCCGATATAGGAGAAGCACTTGCCGATGGTGCCGATGACATCGTTTGCCCTCGATGTACGAAGCTGTCTGTAACCCTGCTGTGCCATTATTCCAGTGCTCCTTCCATCTGTGTATTGTAAAGATCGCGATAGACTTCATTTCTCGCCATGAGTTCATCATGGTTGCCGATATCCTGGATCTTTCCTTCGTTCATGATGATGATGCGGTCCGCCTCCTTGACGGAAGCGACACGCTGGGCGATGATGATCGTCGTCATGCCGCCGAGCTTTTCCTTCAGAGCCAGCTGGATGCGGTGATCCGTATCCGTATCGACCGCGCTGGTCGAATCATCCAGGATGATGATCTTCGGATGTTTGAGCAGTGCCCTTGCGATGCAAAGCCTCTGTTTCTGTCCGCCGGAAACATTGACACCGCCCTGTCCCAGGTCAGTCTCATATTTTTTCGGCATGCCTTGAATGAAATCATCGGCTTGCGCATTCTTACAGGCTTCCACGATCTCTTCGTGGGTCGCCTCCGGATTGCCCCATTTCATATTTTCTTCGATCGTTCCCGAGAACAGCGTGTTCTTCTGTAAGACCATCGCTACGGCTTCCCGCAGATGATCGAGCTTGTATTCTTTGACATTGTGACCGCCGACCAACACTTCACCTCTGTTCGCGTCATACAAACGCGGGATGAGCTGCACCAGCGTCGACTTGGATGAGCCGGTCGGACCTAAGATACCGATGACTTCGCCGGAACGTATCGAAAGATCGATATCGCTCAATACGTCTTTTTCCGCATCATCGGAATACTTGAAGGCGACATCCCTGAATTCGATGGAGCCGTCTTCCACCTGCAGATCGGGATCGGCATCCTCATCGGTGACCTTCGGCCTTTCATCGAGGATCTCATTGGCACGGTCGACCGAAGCCTGGGCCATGACTACCTGAAGGAAGACATTGGAGATCATCAATAAGGCAAACAAGATCGCCCGGATATAAGAGATATAGGCCATGAAGTTGCCGGTCGTCATCGTGCCGGCGATGACATCTTTACCGCCCACCCAGGCGATGATGACCATGCAGGCATACATGACCAGTTCAAAGAACGGCCGGTTGAGGATGACGATCTTTTCGGCGAAACGCTGGGCCTTCATGACGCTTTCCGAAGACCTGTCGAATTTTTCCGTCTCATAGCCTTCCCGGACGAAGGTCTTGACGACACGGATGCCTTCGATGTTTTCTTCCAGGTTTGCGTCCAATGCATCGAACTTCAGCATCATCTGACGGAAACGCGGATGCGCCTTGGTATAGATGAAGAAAAGACCGACGCCTAAGATCGGGATCGTTACGGCAAAGATGCTGGCAAGAGAGGCGTTCATCGTGAAGACGAAATACGCCGATAAAGCCAGGTTGATCGGCGCTCTTATCAGCATCCTGACGATGGAGACATAGGCCATGCGAAGCATGCGCATGTCTGCCGTCAGACGCATGACGACCGTCGGTACCGGATACTTCTCGATGTTTTCAAAGCTGTATTCCTGTATCTTGGAAAACATCGCAAAACGGATATTGCGGATGAATCTGGTCGAAGCGATCGATGAGAAAAGGCCTGACAGAGCGCCAAACAGTGCCCCGAGCAGTGCCAGGATGACCATGTAGACACCTCTTTGCCAGATGTATTCCATGTCACCGTTCATGCCGTAGATGCCTTTATCGATGATGTCGGACATCACCAACGGGATCAGGGCATCGACCGCAACTTCCGCGGCGGTGAAAACAGGCCCCAGCAGGGCTGCCCACCAGCCGTCTTTCGTATATTTCTTTAATAATCTGAACATACTAAAATAGTACCACTTTTTGCCTCGGTCATGGCTCCCAAGATGCATGAATGGCATTCCGGAAAGCGCACTTGTAATCAATGTAAAAAACATTTGATTAAAACCCGTAACAAAAAGATGTAAAATGAATTTATAAAAGCAAGGAGAATGAATAATGAATCTTTTACAATTATTACTCGGCGCAATGACGTCCAATGATTCCGTCAATGCGGCTTCCAAGAAGACAGGCGTCTCATCCGGTTCCATTTCCAAACTGATGATGATGGCTCTTCCTCTTCTGATCACTTATCTGACAAAGAACGCTTCCAAGAAGGAAGGCGCTACTTCCCTGTTAAGTGCTCTGACGCAGCACAACAGCACACAGACTGTTTCCCAGCAGATCTCCAACGCTGACTCGACCGATGGCGCAAAGATCATTGCCCACATCTTAGGCAAGAATCAGAACTCCGTCATCAGCTCCCTGGCAAAAGAGACAGGCCTCAGCTCCAAAGAAGTCAACAGCGTCCTCAATGCGATCGCTCCGGCTCTTCTCAACAGCCTGAACACCGCAACTACGGCAACTGCCGCAAAACCGCAGACCAACAAAGTCGACCTTTCCGACGGTATCGACCTTTCCGATATCGCAGGTCTTCTCGGCGGCGGCAATGTCACCAATGTCAATTCCAATCCGGCAGCCGGTCTGTTAGGTTCTCTGCTCGGCGGAAACAGCAGCCAGCAGCAGACTTCCTCCAACACAGGCCTTGACCTCTTAGGTTCCCTGCTTGGCGGAAACAAACCGACGACACAGCAGTCCAACGGCACAGAGCTCTTAGGTCTTCTGACCGGTCTGCTCAAATAAGCTTAAAAAACAGAACCATTAAGAAAAGCACTCAGGCAAGTATCCTGAGTGCTTTGTTTGTTATGAAGATCTCCGCTTTGTCTTTGACCTTTGCCTCTTCGCCATCCAGCGTCCAGACGACGTCTTCTTCAAATTCCAGCGTGATGGCCTTGCAGCGATAGCGGTGGATGAACTTATCCTGCTGCAGGATCGTCGATAAGAGATCCGGCGCATTGAACACCGTCGGCACATAGTCGACGATCAGCACGTTGAACATCCCGTCATCGATCCTGGACCGTTTCTTATCTTCCAGTTCCATCCCGGCTACCCGGTTGCCCGAATAGATCAGGCCGAAGAGCACATCCTTTTTATAGGTACGGCTTCCGATGGTGTAGCGGACCTTGTGCATCTTTATTTCCGGCAGCTTGGAGATGCCTTCCATGATGTAGGCGATATTGCCCCACATTTCCTTGGCATCGCGTTTTGTGGTGAACGGGACATCACACATCGCACCGAAGGCTGCCACATAATTAAAATAGCGGTCATTCATCTTTCCGACATCGAATTCCCGGATATTCCCTTCGCAGATCCTCTCCGCGATCCTTACAAAATCATTGCCCAGATCGAAATTGGAACCGAAATCATTCATCGTACCGCTCGGGAAATAACCCAATAATGGTTTATGTTCCTTGCGCATCAGGGCATTGCTGACCTCATTCATCGTCCCGTCGCCTCCGAAAACACAGACCACATCATACTTCACTCTGTTTTTCATCAGGTATTCATAGGCATCGTTTTTCTTCTGGGTCACATAGACACTGACATCGTAGCCTTTGGCACAGAAGATGTCGATGACCTTCAGAAGGTCTGCCTTGGAATTTTTCACGCCGGAACGGGCGTTGATCAGCATCAGAAGTTTCATATCCCTATTTTAAATCAATCTTAAGAAAATGATAAATCTCCCTTCTGGATTTACATGGATTTTACTTTTGGCTTTCCGCTTCAAAAAGACTATAATCAAAGTATGTCTGAGATCTCGGCGGGTGCGATCACCTATACCAAACAAAACGATACCATCCTGTATCTTCTCATCAAAGATTTCCACGGCAACTTCGGTTTCCCGAAAGGCCACCTGGAAAACGAGGAGACCCTTTTTGAAGCGGCAGTTCGTGAGATAAAGGAAGAAGCCGGCATCGACATCACACTCGATCCTTCTTTCAGGGAAGATCTTGAATACATCATGCCTAACGGTATCTTGAAGACTTCGGTCTATTTCCTTGGCTTCTATGAGGATCAGACACCGGTGAAGCAGCCCGAAGAAGTCGATGAGATACGGCTGCTCCCATACAAGGAAGCGATGGACATCCTGACCTTCGACAATATGAAAGAGGTACTGAGCAAGGCAGATGCCTATCTGAAAGGAAAGAAACATGAATAAAGATCTTCTGCAGACCATCAAATTCACGCTGTTCTCGCTTTCCGCCGGCATCATACAGCTTGGCAGCTTTGCGCTTTTACATGACGCCGTTCACCTTCCCTGGTGGCCGAGCTATCTGATCTCGCTTGTCCTGTCGGTCCTTTGGAACTTCACGCTCAACCGCAACTTCACCTTCAAGTCGGCATCCAATGTACCGGTCGCGATGGCCAAGGTCTTTGCCTATTACCTGGTCTTCACGCCTTTGTCCACCTATGTCGGAAACTATCTGACCGGAACTATTCACATGAACGATTATCTGGTCACGATCATGAACATGCTGGTGAACCTGGTCACTGAGTTCTTCTATCAGAAATACTACGTATTCAAAGATACGCTTTCCAAGGATCGCTAGATCCTTTTTTTCAATGTTTCATCACATCGATATGATATCCTTGTCTTAGAGAAGAGGTCATTATGAATTTTCAATTACGTCAATACCATGAACCTGATTTTACGGAAGAAAAATTCGTCAAAGCTCCTGATGTAAAACTTGTAAGAGCGGAAAAAGACATAGTCGCACCGGAAGGTTATCATGCCATGTCGATCTTTCCGGAATACTTCAAGATCGACGGAAAATGGCTGCTTGCCAAAGAGAGCCGAATGGACTGCGTCGCGGCGTACAGGGACAGTGAAGTCAAAGTCATCGAGTTTCGCAATATCGTGAAAGACGATCTGATCATCTGCGGAAGAAGCGAGAACTGCGAAGAAGGGATCTATGTCCACGCCAACGGTTTCCGGGAAGCGGAGAACGAAAACGACGTCTTTGCCTTCCGTCTCAACCGCAGCAGAGAGACGGCATTCTCCAAAGACTACGACGAGCTCTACGAAGTATTGAAACACGATAAAAAACACGGCAGGATCGTCTGGGTCTTAGGACCGGCAGTCGCCTTCGACAAGGATTCCAAAGATGCCTTTGCTTCTCTGATCGAAAAAGGCTACGTCCATGCCATGCTGGCAGGCAATGCCCTGGCCACCCACGATCTGGAAGGTTCCTACTTTAGGACGGCCTTAGGTCAGGACATCTACACTCAGCAATCCATGCCCAACGGTCACTACAACCACCTCGATACGCTCAATGCCGTGAGAAGATACGGCAGCGTAGCGAAATTCATCGAAGAAGAAAAGATCGATAACGGCATCATCTATTCCCTGGAAAAGAATCATATCCCATATGTCCTGGGCGGTTCGATAAGGGATGACGGACCGCTTCCGTGCGTCTATGGCGATGTCTATGAGGCACAGGAAGCCATGCGAGATCAGATCAGGGAAGCCACGACCGTTATCTGCATGGCGACGATGTTACACTCCATTGCCGTAGGCAACATGACCCCGTCCTATCGCATCGACCGCTATGGAAAGATGCGCCAGGTCTACTTCTATTGCGTCGATATCTCCGAGTTCACCGCCAACAAGCTGGCAGACCGCGGATCGCTGTCCGCCAAGTCCATCATCACCAACGTGCAGGACTTCGTATCGACGCTTGACAAAGCACTCGACTAAAATCGGGTAGGGACTAACTCTCAAGGCTAGTCCCTCCCACACCACCGTACGTGCCGTTCGGCATACGGCGGTTTGGTCATCAAAAGGTACAATCATATGTTTTGTATCTTTTCTTTTTATCATGTCATTCATGATTGCAGGATAATGTCCATGT
>Ga0256405_10002240_pt1 | contig 45849 bp, 32 predicted proteins | sample RumenRJG_02DNA_FD_189096 | JGI IMG/M metagenome (GOLD analysis project Ga0256405, IMG submission 189096) | Bovine rumen microbial communities from Lethbridge, Alberta, Canada - RJG_02 | ecosystem: Host-associated > Mammals > Digestive system > Stomach > Rumen | place: Canada: Alberta... | reverse complement strand
CGGCACGCGACCCTGCCCACTCCGGAGACAAACCACTGAGGACATATTCCGGCCCGCGCTACAACGGCGGCGTCTCAGACCATCGGCCTGTATTGCTGATGTTGGATTAATGATTATTTTTGTGAAACATCACACATCGAAAGAATGATCATGACACGTTTTTCCAGATTTGCGTCAGCCCTTGTATCTGTGGCGTTCTGCCTTGCCGGCAACAAGATTTCCGCTCAAGATATCTCATCTTTCACCCTTCCTACTCCTTGGAGCAAGGACGCCCTGACGGCTGAAGTGCCGTTGAATGAATACCCCCGGCCGCAGATGGTGCGCCAGGAGTGGCTCTGCCTCAACGGCATATGGAATTATTTTGGCGGAGAACATGCGCTTCCGGCGAAGGATGCCAAGACAGCTCCCGGACTTGATTCGTTTACTGAAAATATCCGCGTCCCGTTCCCTGCGGAATCGGATCTTTCCGGAATAAAGCGCAAGCAGGAAATCAACCTGTGGTACCACCGCAGGTTCGAAATTCCCTCAAACTGGAAAGGAAAGGACGTGCTGCTTCACTTTGACGCAGTCGACCATGAGACGGTGGTCTTCGTGAACGGCAAACGTGTCGGAACCCACGAGGGCAGCTATGACGCCTTCTGCTTCAATATCACCGGATTCCTTAGGAAAGGGGAAAACGACCTTGTCGTTGCCGTATATGACCCCAACGACGGGCGCACCCCATGCGGCAAGAACGGTGTTCGCGGAGACTATACCTGGAACTCCGGAATCTGGCAGACCGTATGGATGGAGCCGGTGGAGAAGGCCTATGTATCCTCCCTCCGCCTGATTCCTGACGTAGCAAACAAACGCCTGGAAATCACCGTGTTCAGTGACACAGGGGCAAAAGTGAACGTGGAAGCCGTTGCCGGAAGTTCCGTTGTAGCAAAAGGAAAGGGACTGGCGAACGAAAGATTCTACCTGCCTTTGAAAGATGTGCATCTCTGGAGCCCCGAAGACCCCTTCCTCTATGACCTGAAAATTACCCTTGCCGACAGCAGGGGCAAAGTTACGGATGAAGTTTCTTCTTATTTCGGCATGCGCTCCTGCACTCTCGGGAAGGTGGGCGGCATCACCCGTCCGCTGCTGAACGGAGAGTTCGTTTTCCAACTTGGCCCCCTTGACCAGGGATACTGGCCGGACGGCGTCTTCACCGCCCCGACCGACGAAGCCCTGGCTTATGACATAAAACTGGCCAAGCGTGCAGGTTTCAACCTGATACGCAAACATATCAAAGTCGAGCCCCAGCGCTGGTACTACCATTGCGACAAGATCGGCCTGATGGTATGGCAGGACATGCCGAACATCTGGGAACCCGACGGGGCTGATTCCCTTGCGGTGCGCAAAGAATTCCGCCGCGAATGGAAGGAGATCATCGACCAGCATATCAGCAGCCCTTGCATCGTCACGTGGGTGCCCTTCAATGAGAACTGGGGAGCTTTTGACGTTAAGGAAATTACGGACGAAACGAAAGCCCTGGATCCTACCCGCTGGGTGAACGGCAACACCGGTTACAACTACGCCCCGCGCTACCGCAAGGCCTACGGCGATCCCGGCAACGGAGACTTCGTGGACATACACACCTACGGTCGCATCACGCCCAAGGATATGCCGAAGCCTACCGAAACCAGGGCGGCATCATTGGGTGAGTTCGGCGGAAAAGGCATGTTCGTGAGGGGCCATATGTGGCCTGTGCGCAACGATGCCTATGAGATGATGACCTCTTCCAGGCAGCTGACGGACACGTATGTATATCTGCTCACGGAAGTGGAGCAGATGATGACTTATTACGGAGTCTCCTGTGCAATCTACACCCAGACCACGGACCTCGAACATGAGGTGAACGGCCTTGTAACATACGACCGCGCCGTTGAGAAGATGGATATCTCCCGGGTAAGGGAAATCAATCAGGGTATAATTTCCGGTTCCCGGGAGATAAGATGATTATTCCGTCATCAGGCGGATATCTGCGGACGAGGCGCCTACCATCACTTCCGGAAGTCCTTCAGGGATAATGAATTTCTTCTGGCTCTCGCTCCAGTAGCGGAGGTCTTCGCGGCGTAGGGGGATTGTTACCGTACTGGATTCCCCTTTCTTGAGGTGCACCCTCTTGAAGCCGCGAAGTTCCTTTATCGGGGCCGTCCCTTCATATTCCGGAAGCCTGACATAAACCTGGGCGACCTCGTCTCCGTCATATCTGCCTACATTCTTGAGAGTAAAGGTGACATCAACGGTCTGGCCCGCATCCTTGACCTTGAGGTCTGAATATTTGAACGAGGTGTAACTCAGTCCATGGCCGAAAGGATACAGGACATCTCCTTCATAGTATTTGTAGGTGCGCTTGGTGATGTCGTAATCGTCGAAGGCCGGAAGGTCCTCGATGCGGTTGTGGGTGGTCACGGGCATCCTGCCGGCAGGATTGTATTTACCGAACAGGACATCGGCGACGGCGGTTCCTCCACTCTCTCCGGGATACCATGCATTGACGATCGCAGGTATATTCTTGTCTTCCCACAGGATAGACATGGGACTTCCCGCCACCAATACAAGGACGATGTTCTTGTTGACATGATACAGTTCGCGGAGGAATTCCTGCTGGTCTTCCGGAAGTGTGATGAAATCCCTGTCCTTGCCTTCCCTTTCGATGGTCTTGTTGATACCCATCACGGCAACGACCACGTCGCTCTTCGCCGCCAGCTCCCCAGCCTTTCCATAAAAGGCGATACGGTCCTGCTTCGCATTTACGGGCGGCCTCCAGCTCAATCTTGCTATGGAGTAGTCCCTGTTGTTCCAGTATTCGGCGACGATCTTATAATTGCGGCCGGCTTCAAGGGTCGCCTTGAAGGAGTCCGCCCTTACGGTATGGCCCCTCCACGCGTCTATTACAAGCTGGTCATCAATCCACAGGCGGCAGCCGTCGTCAGAAGTGAAGCTGATCTCGTATTCTCCGGAGACGTTGGGGCAAAGGTTGCCGCTCCATCTTACGCTTATGGGCATCTCGGGGAGGAATGGATCCGGAGCCTGGTTCTGAGGCTCGAAATTGATCCATTCTTCGGTCCTTGTGACCGGATTCCCTTGCAGTCCCTCTCCTGCATAATACTCTGCCTTCAAACCTCCTGGAAAGTATTCGGGGGCTATGATTTCCATTCCGTCCACAGCTGATTTCCAGGGAGCGTAGTTAACCTTGATGTCCTTTCCGGCAGCGGTTCTTATGCCCTCGAGGATCGATACGGGATCGTGTACGGGCATGCCGCTGTAATCTCCGAACTCACAGGAACCGGCATTGATTCCAACAACGGCTATCGACTTGACCTTTCCTTTTTTAAGGGGGAGAAGGCTGTTGCCGTTCTTCAGCAGGACGATGGATTCCCTTGCCATTTGCAGGGCGAGGGCCCGGTGTTTTTCCGAACCGATGACATCAGGGGAAATCTTCGTATAAGGATTGTTCTCGCCGGAATCGAAGAGCCCCAGACGCATCCTGGCCGTCAGGATACGTCCTGCCGCGCGGTCGATGTCCTCATCCGTCACCATATACGCCTCATACGCATTTTTCAATGGCTTTATGTAATAACTGTCTCCACATTCAAGGTCAAGCCCCGCCCTGAGGCACAGGGCGGCTGCCGTTTCCCTGTTTTTCACGAATTTATGGGCCGTAAGCACCTGGGATACGCCACCGCAGTCGGATACGACATAGCCATCGAACCCCCAGTCATTACGGAGGACCTTGGTCAGGAGCCAGGGGTTGCAGGAATTCGGGACTCCGTTTATAGCATTGTAGGATGCCATTATAGAGGCGGCGTGTCCCCTGCGGACAAGGGCCTCGTAGGCAGGAAGATAATACTCCCTCAATTGTTTTTCCGGCACGACGACATTGCACATGTGACGGTTATGCTCTTCGTTATTGGCAGCGAAATGCTTCGGGGTGGACACCACTTTCAGGTATCTCGGATCGTCTCCCTGAAGGCCGCGGACGAAGGCTGTGCCCATTTCTCCGGTCAGGAAGGGATCCTCCCCATAGGTCTCCGGGGTCCTTCCCCAGCGAGGATCGCGGGCCATGTTGACGGTCGGCGACCAGAAAGTGAGGACATCGGAGAATAACTGGGTCTGGAGCCGGCCTTGGTCAAGCTGGTTCCACCTTGCCCTGGCTTCGTCTGAAATAGCCGTGGAAACCTTGAGCATCAGGTCCGGATCCCAGGATGATGCCATTCCTATTGCCTGGGGGAAGACCGTGAACCTTCCGGGGCGTACCACTCCATGGAGAGCCTCGTTTCCATGGTAATATTTATCAATCCCGAGGCGGGGGTTCGCAGGAGATGTCGACCTCATCAGGTCTATCTTCTCATCCACGGTCATCCTGCCGAGCAGGTCGGCGACCCTTTCCTCAATAGGAAGGTTTTCATCCTGATATGGAAGTTTCTGGGCGCTGGCCGTAATAATGCCTGAAACCAAAGCAACCAAGGCCAGGACGCTGCAATACACTTTCTTCATGACTATTTAAAAATAAAAGGTTTTCCTGCTTTGAAACTGACTTTTTTCCTCTTCTCTCCATATCGGACGGTATATTTTCCGTCGCCATCAGGGGTGATGACGGCTGACAGAAGTTTCCCGTCTTTCCAGGAGATGTCCACCGTATAGCCTCCCCGGGCCCTGAGTCCCCGGACTTCTCCGTCGGCCCATGATGAAGGAAGAGCCGGAAGAAGGTGAATTTCACCGGAATGTGACTGGAGGAGCATTTCGGCTATTCCGGCCGTTCCCCCGAAATTCCCGTCGATCTGGAAAGGAGGATGCGTGTCGAAAAGATTGTTCAGGGTAGACTTTGAAAGGAGGGCGTTTACGTTAGCCCCCGCTTCTTCCCCGTCTCCAAGGCGGGCGTAGAAATTGATGAGCCAGGCCCTGCTCCATCCGGTATAAGAGCCTTGGCGGGTAACGGGATCTTCGTTGTATTTGCGCCTGCGTTCGATCGTGCGTTTCGCCGCCGCGAAAAGCTCCGGATCCTTGTCAGTAATCATCGTCCCGGGATACAGGCCGAACAAATGGGACATATGGCGGTGTCCCGGCTCGACTTCCTCATAATCCTCAATCCATTCCTGGATGGTATTGTAACGCTTCCCTATCCTTATGGGAGGAAGTTTCGACAGGGCGTCAACGAGCTTTTCACGGAAGGCCGCATCCTCCCCGAGCAGTTTTCCGGCCTCTATGCAGTCCCTGAACAGTTCAGTCACAATCTCGATATCCATTGTCGCAGAGTATGTGAGGTTGAACTGTTTCCCGTCAGCCATCCTGTAGGCATTCTCGGGAGAATTGGACGGGGCGGTCGCAAGGTAGCCGTTTTTATCCGTGACCATGAAGGAAAGAAGGAACTGCGCGGCTTCTTTCATGGCAGGATAGGCCTGCATACGGAGATATTCCCTATCCTGGGTAAACATGAAATGTTCCCAAAGATGGAGGGTCAGCCAGGGTCCGGCTATCGGGAAGTTTCCCCAGCCTACATCGTCACTGATGGACGTATGGCCGAAGGGATCGGACACATGGTTCACCGTCCACCCTTCCGCTCCGAAAGTCTTGCTCGCAGTCACCCTTCCAGGAACCCGTATCGCATTTATCCAGTCGGACAGGGGAATCGCCGTTTCGCTGAGGTTGCACACTTCGGCCGGCCAATAATTCATCTGGATGTTGATATTGGTATGGAAATCAGAGTCCCAAGGGGCCTGGATCTCTTTGTTCCATATGCCCTGCAGGTTGGCCGGAAGCCTGCCGGGCCGGCGGGAAGAGCCTGCGAGAAGATACCGTCCATACTGGAAATAAAGGGCAGCCAGCGCCGGATCCTCCCCGCCTTCTTTCACCTTCGTAAGCCTCTCATCCGTAGGAATTCCTGACATCGCCGGATCCCCCAGCCTGAGGGAAACCCTTCCCATGAGGGCCTCGTGGTCGCTTATATGCCTGCGCAGGAGATAATCATAATCCTTTCCTTCCAAAGCGCTGACTTGGTCACGGGAAAGGGCGAGAGGGTCTATTCCCCGGTCAAAATCGAGTTTTTCGAAGTTATAGTCCGTATTCATCGCCACGAGAAACACAACCTCGTCCGCCTTGTCCACGAATATGGTATTCCCTGCAGTTGATATGCTTCCGCCCTTGTTGACGGCTTTTATCATCCCCGCGAACTTCATGTGCGCTCCGCTCTCGCCGGCTTCTTCTTCTGGAAAGTCGATGATCTGGCCGTCAATCGCCAGGGCGTCCACGCCAATGGGATATGCCGACGCGTTCTCCTGCCTCCTGTAACTTAACGTGAAGGTCAAGGATCCAGGCTTGTCGGAAGAAAACCTTATGACAAGAATATTGTCGGGAGCAGACGCGAAGACTTCCCTGCAAAAGGAAACGCCTCCGGACGAGAAAGAAGTCCTCGCAATTCCGGAAATAATGTCAAGGCTTCGTTCATAGGAAGGGTCGACAGGGCCGGATGCGAAAGAATCAAGGAGGATCTCCCCGAAAGTCTGATATGAACGGATCCTCATCGGATTTCCGGCCATGGCCTTGCGGGCAAGCTTGAATGCCTCGGAGACATTCCCTCCCAGAAGCAATTCCCTGAATTCAGGCATGACGGCGGCCGCATCGGCATTCCCGTCCTGAGGACAACCTCCCCAAAGGCTTTCCTCGTTTATCTGTATGGTTTCCTTCCACGGATTTCCGAACACCATTGCCCCGATCCTTCCGTTACCGACAGGCAGGGCCTCGTTCCAGTCCGCGGCCGGCTGCCTGTACCAAAGGGTGTTGGTTTTGTCCTGAGAGAAAAGTATTTGGGAGAAAAGGACGCAGATTGCGGCAAGTGAAAACCTGATGTTCATTTTGTTTTTTTTCAAATATACTGAAAAAAAACGGAGACCCGTATCTGCGGATCTCCGTCATTATGCCGTTTAGTGTTTTGTTCCTAGAAGAACCTTGCGCGATTGTCCTTGCAGTCTGCATCCTGCATCATGACAGGAAGAAGCATCTGGAGGTCATAGTTCTCATAACGCGCAGCCTGGTTCTTGGCATCCTCCTCGGTGAAGAAGGAACCCGTGTCGCGGCCTTTCACGTTGAAGTAATAGGTTCCGATGAGACCGGCGACAGGGCCGCAGACCTGGTTGAGGGGCGCGACGCTTGCCGCTCCTGCAAGCTTGGGATCGGTGGACGCTCCCTGCAGGGAGGCAAATGCCAGGGCGGGAATGTTGCTGATGGTAGTGTGGAGGGTATCGGCTATGGCCTGAAGGTCATTGAGGCCGGCAACCTTCTCCGCCACCTTCTCTGCGTTCCTGAGACTGACTTTCTCGGAATAGAGACGCTCATTGATCTGGGGAGCGACTTCCTGGATGGTTGCGTAACCTTCCTTGTGGGCTCCGTTGACTGCGACCACGAAGAAATAGTTGTTGTCCACGGTGATGATGTTGGATACCTTTCCAGGCTTGTTGCTGAAGGCCCAGCGGGTGACTTCCTTGGCATGGTCGATTGACCCGTAGCTGGAGGTCGCTTCCGTAATCTTGTTCATCACATGGGAATAGAGTCCGAGGGTGTCGACAGCCCTCTTGTAGTTCTCAACCTTCCCTGCGGAAAGGGTCGCGAGCTTGTTGGCTTTGGAGTAGTAGTCGTTGAACGTCTCCTTGCTTGCAAGGGCGGTCTTGGAGAGGATGGCCACCTGCTTCTTCTGTATGGGGGCGGTCTTCTTCACGACCTCGACGACATGGGTGCCGTACTGGGTCTTGAGGACGAAGGGCTTGCCGGTATCAGAAGTGATCACGGACTCGAAGCCGGGGATCATATAGTTCTGGGTGAGCCAGCCGATCGTTCCGAGTTCTCCGTCATAAGCGGAATTCTTGTCTGCGGAATATTCAGAAACAAGGTTGGTGAAGTTCTCGCCCTTGGAAAGGACGGTCACGAGGCTGTCAGCAAGATGGTCGGCATCGGTGCCCTGAAGGAGGATATGCCTCACGTAGGCAGAGTCGGGTATCATCTTGGTGTCCAGAACCTTTGCGGCATAGAACACGTTGTTGGCCTCATAGATGGGGGAGACTTCGGTAACGTTTCCGCCGAAGACATACTTGTCGATGTCACCGTTTATAGGTTCAAGTTCGCCGTTCTTATACCAGTAGTTCGAGAATGAACTCTCAGAATTCCTGGAGATGAAGGTCTTCATGTTGTCGGTGGTCTTGAACTCCTCGTAGGCTTCCTTCATCTTTTCGGAGGCATCGGCTATGTCCGCGTCGGAAGGCTTCACCTCATAGACGACATATTCGATGTCGCGGGATGCGAGCTGACGGAAGAAATCCTTGTGGTTCTTGTAGAAATCGCGAATCTCCTCGTTGGAAACGGTCACGGTGGTGTCCCTCTCGAAAGGAATGGGAACCATGACGAAGTCAACGTCGCTGGTAGTGTTGCTTTCGGAAACGAGCCTGTTCTTCATGAGGGAGTTCTGGAGGTTGCTCCCGGTAAAGAGGGAATAATACTTCTCGTAGAAAGACTGGGTGTAGACCGTGGTCTGAAGCCAGTTCCAGAAAAGCTTGAGATTCCCGGACTGGTCAGACGGTATGTTTTGGACGAACTCCGCCACCTTGTCGTGGGAGAATTTTCCGCTCTCGTCAAAGAATACGGGCTGCTGGGCGATGATGGGGCTTACCATGTCGCCTGTGGTGAGGTTGACAACCTCTTCGTCGCCGACGTTGATTCCGGCAGCCTTGGCGTTCTTTATGAACAGGTATTTGTCAATGAGGGACTGCCATGCACTGTTGCGCATCTGTTCCTGCTCCTGCTCGGAGTGGGTGGAAGAGCCGGTAAGTATCTCGTTGATACGGGAATATCTGTCAACACTCTCGCTGAAGTCAGTGTAGGGAATAGCCTTTCCGTCAATTATGCCGACATCGTTTTTCGATGACATGTTGTTGACTGCGGAAACAAGTTCGCTAGGATCGATGATAAAGGAGAGAAGGCCGATTGCAATTATAATGGAAGCTGCAAGGCCGAATTTGACACGGATTTTTTCAAGTACCGCCATATCTCAATAAACTTTTAATTTCTATCAATTTGATATTGGGCTGCGAAGATAATGATTTTTCGATAAACAATCACTATTTTTTAAGAAAGGGCCCTATAAAATTCACGGAGTCAATGATCACCGCCGTACTGTCCTTGCTCACGATTCCGAAACTGTCAAAAGGCTTGTAGATGATAGAGTTCCTGGCCCTCTCGTCAGACCTCATGCCTATTCCCTGCATGAATCCGTCCGGGGAATACAACTTGATGTAACAGTCGGTGTATATCTCACCTTTGGACCTGTCCCAATATATGGTGTCCGTCTCCATCGTCTCCCTCTTTAATATATTCTGTATGACGACGTTGCCAAAGGCAGACCATTTCTCGTACTTGCTCTTGCTTCTCTGTTCGTGAAGTGCGTCATCGGCAAGGATCATGGTTTCCAGAAGCCCTTCCTCATTGTACCCGTAGAGTTCCACGCCCTTCGGAAACTTCTCGAAAGAAACGGAATCCGTGACGTACCTCTCCATAACCTCGGCTTCTACCCGGAACTGCAATCCTCCGTCTGTGGTCTGCACGATGAACATGCTGTCGACGGTCTGCAAGGGCGTTTTACTGAGGTCCAGCTTTTCAGCCGTGGAGAGTTTCCTGTCGCATGAAAAAAAGATGAAAGCAACCGCTCCTGCGGTTGCCATCATCTTGATCATATTACGGGTCTTGCCCAATTTCCTAGTTCTGGGTTCTTACGGTGGTGGTGGCCCTCATGCCTCCGCAGGAAACGGTGTAGGACTGACCGTCGGTGACATCGTACATGAAAGCTTCCGCCTTCTGGGGATAATATGAACTGTATTGTCCGATAAGCCTGTTGCAGTCTTCCGTGAGGGAACTGTCGGCGTTCCTGGCCTTGATGAGGTAGTCAACTGCCACCCAGTAAGGCGCACGGGAGCCGATATATCCGCCTCCACACTTGGTGGCGCCCCATACGGTTCCTATCAGATAGTAGCTCTTTCCGAGGTAGGAAGGGTCAAGGTCGGCGGCCCTGGTGGCAGCCTCGACGGCCTTGGCATTGTTGCCGCTCTTGAGGGCTATGGTAGCAAGCTCGAACTCATAGCCGGCCTTGGTCGGAGTGTCGGTCTCAGGGGATGCGATCGCCTCCTCGAGATACCTGATGGCATCCGTCATGTTGTTCCTGGAGTTGTTGAGCCTGTAAAGGTAGTATGCTGCGGAAGCTGAAGGATTGTTGTTGTACATCGCCGTCACGGCCTTGAGGAAAAGGTCGTTGTCGGTGCAATCCTCGGTGATGGCCAGCATCTTCACTATGTTGTTGACCAGATCCATATCGTTGGGATTGGCTTCGAAACGGGGAGTGAAGAGGCTCAGAAGATCCTGGCAGGAGGCTACCTTGCTGGTTATAAACAGGTTCTCAAGATCTGCCCTGGCATTGTTCCTCTGCTCTGCGTCGGAATCAGTCTTGATAGGGGCGCTGTCGAGCAGGGACAGTGAACTCTCGTAGGTCTTGAGGACATCGTCGGTGGTGAGCTTGCCGTCATGGAAACGCTTGATGGTGGCGTCCATGTTGAGAAGGACCAAGCCGGGACGGGTCTGTTCCTTGTTGGCGGCAATCACCTCCTGGTAGATGCTGTAAAGCTTGTCCGGATCGTCCTTGATGAGGTTAGACGCGTCAAGTCCCTTGTTGTTGAGGGCAGTAACAGCATATTTGGGATAGTACTGGGCCCTGATGTCATGGATGCTGAGAAGGGTATCTATTATCGCTTGCCTCTTAGCAGCGTCCTTTTCAGTCCTGATGACGTTCCTCAACAAGGTGGTACCGTCAAGAAGCATGTTCTGGCTCGCCGTAGGAGGGCAGAGGCGGAACGCCTTCCTCCAGTTGGGAAGGGCGTCATTGTAGCTCTTCTGCTTGAAGTAGTCCTTGTAGTAGGAAAGGTACTTGATGCACTCGGCGCTGTCCTTTCCATATTTTCCCTGAGCGGAAACATTGACGCCCGACAGGAGCATCGCAACGCCCAGAATTGCCAAAGCTAACTTTTTCATATCGTTAATCATATTTGGGTTTTATAAACCAGATGTCAAAAATATTTATACCAACCGTAAAGTTAATGAACCTTTCCCTTATGAGGTTATCATCTTTCGTGCCACGCTGTCCGAGGTCCACTGCCACATTCAGGTAATTCCTTGTCCTGCTCACGGGGAAAGAAGCTCCCAACGTTATTCCGTAAGTATTTACGTTGTTGCCGTTAACCTTGTAATAAGCCTGGTCCCAATATACTCCGCCGCGGTATATGACCCTCCTCATGTAGTAACGGATATCATTCCTGTTCGGAACATAGGACGCGCCGATGCGGACAGACTGGGAAGTTCCGGAAGTGAACCGGATACTTTCGGATTCGTTCTTGAAACCGGTCGTGGAAGAATATCCGCAAGGTTTCGTGTTCGACCTGATATAGTTGGCTTCAACTGTCCATTTGTCTCCACCCCTGAAGTTGATCCCGACTCCCAGTTCGTCGGCGAACTTGACCTTGTCCTTCATCCTGTGCAGGGTGTCCTGGTTGAACTTCACGGTGTCATAGGCCGACGAGATGGATGCAATGATATAATCCTTGTTGTATCCTCTCATATTGGTCCCCAACTTGTACGTGGCTCCGACTGTCATGGTCGAAGACTCTCCCATCGGAACTTCAAGCTGGGCGCCGAACTTCGCCGTCAGGCCCCTGAGTACGAGTTCATGGCCGCTGTGAATAGCCCGGAACGAAGAGTTTGAAAACTCCATCGTCGTGGCTTTGGTGAGTTTCCCGAAATAATAGATTCCCTCGACTCCGACGGACAGTCTGCGGGTAAGCTGGCTGCCGGCCCCGAAATAAATGCTGTTGACCGAACCATTGCCCTTTGACGTGTATGTCACGTTTCCAGCCATTCCGACAAAAGACGGATCGGTGATGGGGTGCGAAACATTGTATCCTACTGAACTGTAAGGGGTAATCCCTGCATAGAAGTCAAGGTACCTCCTGTATATCGGGAACGATACGGCGAAATTGTTGAAGTTGACGGTATTGTTTACCGAATTGACTCCGCCCTGGGAAAAGAAGTTGTTCTTTTGGGCCAAGGAAGCGTCTGCCATGAAGGATAGGCTGTCCCTTGCCGTTACCGCCGCAGGGTTCATCGTATTGACGAACCGGCTGTTCCTTGTTGCAATTCCCACACCGGCCATGCTGGAGTTGAAAGATGTGGTGCCTTTCGCTATATCTCCGACGCCGTAGATGGAATAAGGGGAGAAAGCACTGAACGTTCCCTCCGTCTCCTGGGAATACGCGACAAGGCCTCCCGCAAGAAGACCGGCAACTATCAGAATTCTGTTAATCAACTTTCTCTTCATATCCTTCAGCAATCAGGGCCAAACCAATCAGGACCAGGTTGCAAACCACAAAGATGGAACTTTTCATCCATTTTGCAAAATAATTCGCGTCTCCACCGGTGAATACGACAAGGCTGTCTGGCCGGGACGCCGCGTACCCTTCTATTTCAAACATTATGCCCGAAACAACCCCTGATTCCATGGAAGACCTCAGGGACATTCCGAGGGGAACCGTCTGGGAAGGGTTGTTTATGAGAGGAAGGGCCTTTGAATAACGGTTGAGAGCCTTGAATCGGGTACGGCAGCCAAGCGAAATGTTTCCCCCTTCATATTCTCCGCCGGCGGACAGGAAATCTACCGTCATAGTCGTCCCGAGGTCGAAGAGGATACATCCCTTTCCCTTGAATAAATATCTGGCTGCAAGGATGTTGGCCGCCCTGTCAAAAGAAAGGAAAGACGGAAGTCCGTAATGTTCAAGTATTGAAGTGTGGTTGGAATCAAGGACAACGAGGGTGCCGCATTCTCCCATGAGCCTTTTTTCGTCTGCAGGGGATATGTCATACTGGGAAGAAATCACCATTACGGAAGGCTTTTCCCTTGCAGTGATTTCGGTTATGAATTCCATCGGCTTTTCCCCTTGGTAGCGGTAAGTCCGCCCAAGGGTCATACCCTCAGCCCAGGCGGCCTTGAGGGCCGTATTGCCTATTTCAATCAAAAGTTTCGACAACCTCTTCGTATTTATCCTGTAAATTTACTCTTTTATGATATCTTTTGCAAAACGTCGAGAGCCTTCCCTAGGGTATCCACCCCTCTTGTGACTATCTTCAATTTGTTCTCATTCTGTTTAAGATTGAATGAAAGCGGATTTGAATTCACCTTCGTAAGGACCCTCTCGAAAACGGGGGAATTGTAGTATGCCGACATGGGGTTTCCGACGAAGAAGAGGATCATCATCCCGTTTTTCACTATTATCTTCTCAAAACCAAGCTTTCCTCCCATGTTCCTGATTTTAACTACATTGATAAGATTGTCAAACTCCTTGGGCGCAGGTCCGAACCTGTCTTCCATCCTTTCTTTCATCAACTCCAGTTCTTTATCGGACGACATGGAATCCAGCTGCTTGTATATCCTTATCTTTTCTGCAGTTATATCTATATAGCTGTCCGGGATGAGTGCAGGCTGGTCGGTTTCTATGGTGCAATCCACGTGGAATTCATCCTTTGTCGTCTTTGTGGTTATGCCTGTCTCAACTCCAAGTTCTTCAAGGGCTTCCTGGAGAATCTTCTGATAGGTTTCATAACCCATATCCATAATGAATCCGCTCTGCTCGGCACCAAGCAGGTTGCCCGCCCCGCGGATGTCAAGGTCCTGCATTGCGATGTTGAATCCGCTGCCGAGATCTGAGAATTCCTCTATTGCCTTGAGACGGCGGCGGGCCTCGTCTGTAACGGTTGCGAGCGGAGGAACTATAAGGTAGCAGAAGGCTTTCTTGTTGGATCTTCCCACCCTGCCGCGGAGTTGATGCAGGTCGGAAAGCCCTATGTTCTGCGCCTGGTTTATTATTATGGTGTTGACGTTCGGAATGTCCAGTCCGTTCTCTATTATGGTCGTGCAGAGAAGGAGGTCATATTCTCCTTTTATGAAGCCCAGCATCGTGTCTTCCATCTCCCTGGGAGGCATCTGTCCATGAGCCATGCCTATCCTCATGTCGGGAACGAGACGGTGCAGGATTTCCCTTATTGAAGGAAGTTCCTCTACCTTGTTGTGGAGGAAGAATATCTGGCCTCCGCGGTTAAGCTCATAATTGATGATGCTTTTTATTTCTTCCTGGTTGAAAAGGATTATCTCGGTCTGGACGGGAATCCTGTTTGGCGGCGGAGTGTTGATAATGGAAAGGTCGCGTGCTCCGAGAAGTGAAAACTGGAGGGTTCTCGGTATCGGAGTCGCAGTGAGGGTAAGGGTATCTACGGAAAGTTTCATTTCCCGGAGCTTTTCCTTTGCACTCACTCCGAATTTCTGCTCCTCGTCTATGATAAGCAATCCAAGGTCCTTGAATTCAAAGCCTTTACCTAAAATCTTATGCGTTCCTATAAGAATATCTATCTTCCCGCTTGCAACCTTATCCTGGATTTCCTTGATCTGTTTCGCGCTCCTCAGCCGGCTTACGTATTCGATGTTCACGGGAAAAACCTTCAGTCTTGAAGAGAAAGTGTTGTAATGCTGTATCGCAAGGATTGTGGTCGGAACGAGGACAGCAACCTGCTTATTGTCGGAAACCGCCTTGAAAGCTGCCCGGATGGCAATTTCCGTCTTTCCAAAACCTACATCACCGCAAACCAGGCGGTCCATGGGACTCCTGTCCTCCATATCCTCCTTGACTGCTTTGGTTGCCTTTTCCTGATCAGGAGTATCCTCATACATAAAAGAAGACTCAAGTTCATCCTGCATGTATGTATCGGGAGAAAAAGCAAAACCTTTCGACGCTTTCCTCTTGGCATAGAGTTGGATGAGATCCTTGGCAATATCCTTGATCTTAGACTTGGCCCCTGTTTTCAGCGTCTGCCAGGATTTTGATCCCAGCTTGCTTATTTTCGGAGCCTCTCCGTCTTTTGCGCGGAAACGGGATATCTTGTTCAGGGAATGAACCGAAATGAAAACTATGTCACCGTCCCTGTATATGAGTTTTACTACCTCATGCATCCTTCCCTTGTCGTCCTTCATCCTGACAAGTCCTCCGAAAACACCTATTCCATGATCTATATGGACGATGTAGTCTCCTATATTGAAAGCATTAAGGTCGTTGATTGTCAATTGTTCGCTCTTTTCCACCGTCCTGCGTATCCTGACCCTGTGGAACCTGTCGAAAATCTCGTGGTCAGAGTAGCAGCAAACCCTGTCCTCAGCATCAATGAATCCGGAATGTATATTCTTTCCTGATACGAATTCCGGAAGGATTCCATCCTCCTGGCCAAGGATTCCCTTAAGTCTGTCTATCTGGGAAGCCTTGTCTGAAAATATATATACCTTATAATTGTGTTCAATCCTTGACCGAATGTCTCCGGAAAGAAGTTCAAAGTTCTTGTTGAATACCGGTTGGGGGCTTATCCCGAATCCTATGACATTGCGCCCCTCGGTATCCACGGACAGTGGAACATCGATGAAAACCTTTCTGAAAGGGGTGAGTTCTCCGAAAAATTCCTCTTTCCTGTACATATCGGAAGAATCCAGCCACACAGTGGTATCTTCAGGAAAAACCGACAGCAGGCTCACAAGGCTTTCCCCTTCTTTGCCGGTTTTTTCTTCGGATATGTCCGGCATTATCCCTGCTTTTTCAACCTCTTCCTTTGAAAGTTGGGTATTACAGTCGAACACGTGGATCTTTTCTACTTCATCCCCGAAGAACGACAACCTGTAGGGATTGTTGGAAGAAAAGGAAAAAATATCTATTATGGAACCTCGTACGGCAAATTGTCCCGGACGGAAAACAAAATCCGTCTTTTCAAATCCTTCCCCGAACAATCTTTCTTTTATTTCATCGTGGGAAATCTCCTGGCCTTTTTCTATCGTAAAAATTTTTTCATCAAGGTCATTTTTTGCCGGAACCTTTTCTGAAAGGGCCTGGGGGTAGGTCACAAAAACACACGTATCCCCTTTATTTGATGTTATCTTCTCTATTGCGGATGTACGCTGGACCATAAGGGAAGCCTTATGATTGCTCCTTTCCACTCCGTTTCCCGAATCAGGAAGGAAGAATACCCTGTCTCCTTCTATAAGATTGTATAGGTCAGAAGAACAATACTCGGCTGCTTCCGCGGTTGGCAGTATGACAAGATGGAAACCTTTTTTTACCACCTGTGACAGTACAAACCATCTTGCAGAAAGGAAAAGCCCCCTACAGTACGTCTCCTTGTTTTTTAATATACTATCTTCCAGTAATTTAGAAGACCCTGTGGATATTTTTACATTTTCATTCACCTTTCTTTGCCTGTTGAAAAGTTGTTTATAAACCTGTTTATAACATCAATTTTTCTGTTTGTAATTTCATCCTTTTTCTTTTCAACAAAGGATTAATAAAATCCCAACAGGGGAACAAACAATTAATTTATCTCTTTACTTTTTTAAAATCAATTATTTAAGTTACTTATCAACATTTCAACATCAGTAACACAAAAAACAAACTTAAATAAATAAAGAGTATATTTGTATGAATAAAATCTATGGCAGGAATGAGTGAATTCGACCCTCATGTCGCAGGTGACGACAAAGATAAGGATTTGGACGGAATAATACGGCCGCAGGAACTGACCGATTTCACAGGACAGAGCGAAATAGTCTCAAATCTTGATATTTACATAAAGGCTGCAAAATTGAGGGATGAAGCCCTCGACCACGTGCTTTTCCATGGGCCACCGGGACTTGGGAAAACGACGCTTGCCCACATCATATCGAATGAAATGGGTGTGGGCATGAAAATAACCTCCGGACCCGTCCTGAACAAGCCCGGGGACCTTGCCGGTCTCCTTACTTCCCTGGATAGGGGGGATGTGCTTTTTATTGATGAGATCCATCGGCTTTCTCCTGAAGTTGAGGAGTATCTTTACTCGGCAATGGAGGATTATGTCATCGATATAATGATAGACAAGGGACCGGGGGCAAGATCGGTCAGGATCAATCTCAATCCTTTCACCCTTGTGGGGGCCACGACCAGGAGCGGACTTCTTACTGCCCCTCTTCGCGAGAGATTCGGAATAAACTGTGCACTTGAGTATTACGACACGGATGATCTCGTGAAGATTGTAAAGAGAAGCGCATCTATCCTCGGGATAGGCATAGACGGGGATGCTGCAAGGGAGGTTGCCCTCAGGAGCCGGGGGACCCCCAGGATCTGCAACTCACTTCTCAAGAGGGTCAGGGATTTCGCCCAGGTGGTAGGAGACGGACACATAGACCTTAAGATCGCAAGGTACGCCCTGGACAAGCTCAAAATAGACAAGCGAGGACTTGATGCGATTGACAATAAAATACTTAGAACCATAATAACCAATTTCAAAGGGGGACCGGTAGGAGCCACCACCATAGCAACATCGATCAGTGAAGACCAGGGAACCTTCGAGGAGGTTTACGAGCCATTCCTTATCAAGGAAGGGTTCATTGCCAGGACCCCGAGAGGCAGGATAGCAACTGAAAAAGCTTATGAACATCTTGGCCTGCAGTCGGAGATACCGCAAAAAGATGATTCAAGTACAGGTTCTTTGTTCTAAATGACGTGTTTGAATTGCGGAATCCGATAAAAATGACTAAAATTGCAGACTTGTTTTCTGACACACAATAATTAATTATAAAATGGCCGATAAATTAATTTCCAAGATTCCCGACGGACCTTTGGCTGAAAAATGGACCAAACGTAAGTCGGAAATTCGCCTTGTCAGCCCCAACAACAAGAGGAAACTCGAAATCATCGTCGTAGGTACAGGCCTCGGCGGCGCTTCCGCAGCTGCTTCCCTTGGTGAGCTTGGCTACAATGTGAAGGTTTTCTGTATCAGTGATTCTCCCAGAAGGGCCCATTCGATTGCCGCGCAGGGAGGTATTAATGCTGCGAAGAATTACCAGAATGACAACGACTCCGTGTATCGTCTTTTCTATGATACTATAAAGGGAGGTGATTACCGTTCAAGGGAGGCAAATGTATATCGCCTCGCCGAGGTAAGTGCGGCCATTATAGACCAGTGTGTGGCACAGGGAATTCCTTTTGCCCGTGAATATGGCGGATATCTCGCAAACCGTTCTTTCGGAGGTGTACAGGTGAGCCGTACATTCTATGCAAGGGGACAAACCGGCCAGCAGCTCCTTCTCGGAGCCTATGCGGCTCTTAACCGTCAGATCGCGGCGGGAACGGTTACCAGCTACCCTCGCTATGAAATGATGGACCTTGTCATAGTTGACGGTCAGGCCAAGGGAATCATAGCCAGGAACCTGGTTACCGGAAAACTTGAAAGGTTCGGCGCCCATGCCGTTGTCATTGCGACCGGAGGATATGGAAACACCTATTTCCTTTCTACCAATGCAATGAACAGCAATGGTTCAGCGGCCTGGCAGTGCTACAAGAAGGGTGCGTACTTCGCAAATCCCTGCTTCGCGCAGATACATCCTACCTGCATTCCCCGCCACGGAGACCAGCAGTGCAAGCTTACGCTCATGTCTGAGTCCCTGCGTAACGACGGCCGTATATGGGTTCCCAACAACCTTGATGATGTGAAGAAACTTCGCAATCATGAAATCAAGGCTTCTGAGATTCCCGAGGACAGGCGTGATTATTATCTCGAGCGCAGGTATCCCGCTTTCGGAAACCTCGTTCCCCGAGATGTGGCTTCACGTGCTGCAAAGGAAAGGTGCGATGCCGGCTATGGAGTGAACGAGACAGGACAGGCAGTGTTCCTCGATTTCGGAGATGCCATCAAGCGCCTTGGACACCAGAGGGTTGCCGAGAGATACGGAAACCTCTTCGACATGTATGAAAAAATCACCAATTCTTCCCCTTGGGAGGAACCTATGATGATATATCCCGCCATCCATTATACCATGGGAGGCATATGGGTAGACTATGACCTTCAGACCACGGTTCCCGGCCTGTATGCCATTGGAGAAGCCAACTTCTCCGATCATGGCGGGAACCGTCTCGGAGCATCCGCCCTTATGCAGGGTCTGGCTGACGGCTATTTCATTCTTCCTGTCACCATCGGCGATTATCTTTCCCATAAGTTTGCCGAGCCTAAGACCGATGTCCATACCAAGGAGTTTGACGATGCGGAAAAGGAAGTTCAGGAAAAGATTGACAGACTATTTGCAATCAAGGGCCATCAGAGCGTAGATTCCATTCACAAGAAGCTTGGTAACATAATGTGGGATTATGTTGGAATGGCACGTACGGAAGCCGGGCTTAAGACGGCTATCGAAAAGATAGACGAACTTAAGAAGGAATTCTGGTCCGACGTATGTATTCCTGGAAGCCAGTTCGAATTCAATCAGGAACTTGAAAAGGCCATAAGGCTTGCTGATTTCCTTGAGATAGGAAAACTGATGGCTTACGACGCCCTTAACAGACAGGAGTCCTGCGGTGGACATTTCCGCGAGGAAAGCCAGACCGAAGAAGGCGAGGCCAAACGTGATGACAAAAACTTCATGTATGTTGCCGCCTGGGAGTATAAAGGTGAAGGAAAAGTTCCCGAACTCCATAAGGAACCGCTTAAATATGAGTTTATTGAGGTGAAGACCAGAAATTATAAAGACTAAGGATTATGGAATTCAACTTGAAGATATGGCGTCAGCAGAACGCCAAGGCTAAGGGACATTTCGAGACTTATCATATTTCAGGGATAGAGGAAGACGCTTCTTTCCTTGAAATGCTCGATATCCTTAATGAGCAACTTATCCATGAAGGCCAGGATCCTGTAGCTTTCGAGAAAGGTCACAGCGGTCCGGTTTCCTTTGACCATGACTGCCGTGAAGGAATATGCGGAGCATGTTCCCTTTATATAGACGGCCGTGCACACGGACCTGACGACCATGTTACCACCTGCCAGCTCTTCATGCGTCATTTCAAGGATGGAGCTACCATAACAGTAGAGCCTTGGAGGAGTGCAGCCTTCCCTGTTATCAAGGACCTTGTGGTGGATCGCGGAGCATTTGACAAGATTCTCCAGGCAGGAGGATTCATTTCAGTCCGCACAGGTTCTGCGCAGGACGCCAACAATATACTTATTCCTCACGAGACGGCCGAAAAGAGCATGGATGCCGCTGCCTGCATTGGTTGCGGAGCTTGCGTGGCTACTTGCAAGAACGGATCGGCAATGCTCTTCGTCGGAGCGAGGGTAAGTTCACTTGCCCTTCTTCCTCAGGGACGTCCTGAAGCGGCGGCCAGGGCCAGGGCTATGGTTGCCAAGATGGATGAACTCGGATTCGGAAACTGCACGAATACCCGTGCCTGCGAGATGGAATGCCCCAAGGGTATATCCGTCGATCACATCGCCCGTCTGAACCGCGAATTCCTGAAGGCTAAATTCAGGCAATAATAGATTATAAAGAAGATATCTCTTCTTAAGATAACGCCGCTTCGCGGCCCCTCCCTAAAGGGCCCCTCCCTCTTATCTTGCCGAGGGTGGCAGAGTTACTTAAGAAGAGATATCTTCTTTTATAATGACTTATAGAAGAATCAGTATAGAAAATTATTGAACGGCCAGCGGCCGGCATGTATTTCCGAAACCATCTTATACAGGTCGTTCCTGAGTTTGGAAAGGCCTGTTTTTTCTTTTGCCGATATGAAGATGCAAGGGGTCTTTTCCTTTGCTATCCAACTGTTTTTCAGTTCTTCAAGCGTATAGTTGCTTTCATCCTTAGGTTTGAGTGAGAATTCGTCATACTCCTCATAGGTATATGCATCGATCTTGTTGAATACTACATATACCGGCTTGTTTCCTGCTCCTATCTCCTTAAGGGTATTCTCAACGACCTGCATCTGCTCCTCGAATCCCGGATGGGAGATATCCACCACATGGACAAGGATGTCGGCTTCCCGGACTTCGTCAAGGGTGCTCTTGAATGCTTCAATCAGCTGTGTGGGAAGTTTCCTGATAAAACCCACGGTATCGCTGAGAAGAAAAGGAACATTCTCTATGACAACCTTCCTGACAGTGGTATCCAGGGTTGCGAAAAGTTTATTCTCAGCGAAGACGTCCGATTTAGAAAGGAGATTCATTATAGTACTTTTTCCTACATTGGTATATCCTACCAGGGAAATCCTCACCAACTGTCCGCGATTGCTCCTCTGGGTAGCCATCTGTCTGTCCACTTTCCGGAGTTGTTCCTTGAGTCTTGTTATCCTTTCCTTGACAATCCGGCGGTCAGCCTCGATCTGGGTTTCACCCATACCACCCCTCGTGCCTCGTCCTCCTCTCTGCCTTTCAAGATGGGTCCACATTCCGGCAAGACGCGGGAGCATATAATTATATCTCGCGAGTTCTACCTGCATCTTTGCGTAGGAAGTATTTGCCCTCTGCGCGAATATTTCCAGGATCAGGCTTGTCCGGTCAATGACAGCGCTTGACTTTATTTCTTTTTCAATGTTCCTCTGCTGCATTCCGGAAAGTTCATCGTCGAAGATAACATAGTTGATTTCGTTTTCTTCGCAATAATCGGCGATTTCCTTAAGCTTTCCGGATCTTACATAGGTGGATGAAAGTGGCCTGTCCAGCCTTTGGACGAATTTTTTTTCGCCTCTGACTCCTGCGGTGAGAGCAAGGAATTCTAGTTCATCGAGATACTCGAAGACTTTCCTTTCGCTGTCTCCCTGTCTTATTACTCCTACGAATACAGCCGTTTCCAGTTTGTTTTCTTCCATCTTTCGTGTCAAAAAAAGGCCATCCGGTTGGGGACGGCCTTATCTTGTTTTAACCTCAGTTTATCTCAACTGGAATATCACAGGGAAGGTGTAGGTAACCTTTACAGCACGGTCCCTCTGCTTTCCGGGTTTCCACTTAGGTGACATGGAGACAACCCTGACAGCCTCTTTGTCGAGTGAAGAATCTACTCCACGGAGAACCTTTACATTGGAAACCGAACCGTCGGGATTGACGGTGAACTGAAGGGTCACTCGTCCCTGAACACCATTCTCCTTAGCGATTTCAGGATACTCGAGGTGCTGATTAACCCACTTGCTGAATTCATTGGCATCTCCGCCGTTGAAAGAGGGTTTCTCTTCTACCAACTGGAACGGGATGGCTTCTTCCTCTACCTGTTCCTCTTCAGGAGCCTGTTCTACATAGTCCATGATTTCAACACCCATGTTGGCATCATCTTCGAGGTTGAGAATATTGTCTTCAACCTTGATGTCGTCGTCAACGATGTCGATCTGGTCGGAGAGAACAGGAATCTTCGGGGGCTCGGGGGGAGGTGGAGGGGTTTCCTGGGTAATGGGAACCATGTCCTCTACTTCCACGACTGTCTGGTCATCTGCGAAAGCGTCGTTCTTTGCCTCTTTTGTCTGATACTCAAAGGCGAAGAATACGGCAAGCAGAGCCAGGACCATACCGATCTCGGTGAAGAGAAGTCTCTTGTTCTCAAGACTGGCTTTCGGTGATTTCTTTACTTCCATTTCAGTATAAGTTATACTTTCGGTTTGCGTGGTAAAGTTATAAATAATTATTGGTATTTCAAATTTTCTCGTTTCCTTTTTGTAGTTTTGCACAAAGTTTTCAACAATGGTTAGATATTTTTCCGAGGATATAAAATTCGATTTCAAGGGCCGCAGGGCCAATAACAGCTGGCTGTCAGCCGTTGCAGAAAACGAAGGAAAGAAGCTCGGAGATGTAAACATCATTTTTTGTTCCGACCCTTATCTCCTTGAGGTCAACAAGAAATATCTCGGTCACGATTACTATACCGATATAATAACATTCGATTATTGTGAAGGTAAAATCCTTTCCGGCGACCTTTTCATAAGTGTAGATTCCGTCAGGGATAATGCTTCTTTCTACGGTGCCGCTTTTGATGATGAACTCCACAGGGTCATAGTCCATGGAGTCCTTCACCTTATCGGATATGACGACCATACTGACGAAGAAAAAAAGACGATGAGATCAAAGGAAGACCAGTATCTTTCCTTGCGGGCCTCTCTTTCCTGATCCATGGAAAAGAATTATGACATAATAGTTGTCGGTGGAGGACATGCCGGTTGCGAAGCTGCCATGGCGGCTGCCAACCTCGGATCATCCGTACTTCTTGTTTCTCCGGATATGCTCGGCTTTGCCAGGATGTCCTGTAATCCCGCGGTCGGCGGAATCGCTAAGGGACAGATCGTCCGCGAGATCGACGCCCTCGGCGGCTATATGGGAATTGTCACCGATGCGTCGACCCTGCAATTCAGGATGCTCAACAAGTCAAAGGGTCCTGCAATGTGGAGCCCCCGCGCCCAGTGTGATAAAACAGCATTTTCCCTGAACTGGAGAAATATTCTTGAAAGTTGCTCAAAATTAGATATTTACGCGGATTTTTGCACAAAACTTCTCTTTGAGAATTTAAAAATTGTCGGAGTCTGTACTAATACCGGGGCAATTTTTCATTCTCAAGCGGTTATCCTTACCGTCGGAACCTTCCTTGATGGGATGCTTTTCATAGGGAGGCACAGTTTTGAAGGCGGACGTATCGGCGAACTTTCATCCCATGGCATAACTGGCCAGCTGAAATCTCTTGGCATTTCTTCCGGGAGGATGAAGACCGGCACACCTCCTAGGATTGACATTTCTTCAGTCGATACTGATAAACTTGCACTTCAGTTCGGAGACGAATCTCCTGAGAAGTTCTCCTTCCTTCCTTACCTTTCACCGGTCCAGTCCGGCACTCCACAGATGCCGTGCTATATCCTTCACACGAATTCCAAGGTACACGATATTCTTCGTTCCGGTTTCTCCGAGTCACCGATGTTCACCGGAATGATTCATGGAAAGGGTCCGCGTTATTGCCCGAGCATCGAAGACAAGCTGAGGGTTTTCCCTGACAAGGATTCGCACCAGTTGTTCCTTGAACCAGAAGGGAGACATACCGGAGAGTATTACCTCCAGGGATTTTCTTCGTCCCTTCCGCTTCAGGTACAGCTTGACGCCCTTCATTCTATCGAAGGACTTGAGGATGCAAAAATATTCAAGCCAGCCTATGCCGTTGAATATGATTACTTTGACCCTTCGCAACTTCGACCGACAATGGAATCGAAATGCGTTGACAATCTGTATCTTGCAGGTCAGATTAACGGTACTACAGGCTACGAGGAAGCTGCGGCTCAGGGTATAATCGCCGGTATAAACGCCCATCTCAGGATTGCCGGAAAGGGACCTTTTATCCTGCGCAGGGACGAAGCTTATATCGGGGTTTTGATTGATGACCTGATCACGAAGAGTGTTGATGAACCCTATAGGATGTTTACCTCCAGGGCGGAGTATCGTATCTTGTTGAGACAGGAAAACGCTGATGCCAGGCTGACATTCAAGTCTCATGAAATCGGATTGGCAGATGATTTCAGGTATGGATATACCGTGTCCAAGTATGAAAACATCTCCAATCTATCCAATCTTTGTTATTCTGTAAAGATAAAGGCGGACAAGGTCAATCCGATTCTTGAATCAAAGTCTTCTGCTTCTGTCGCGGAATCCAGAAAGGTGTCTGATTTTATCGCCCGTCCTGACCTTGGTCTTTCAGATATTATCGATATTGTTCCACGTGGAACAATTGAGGGCCATTTGGTAAAATTCGATGCAGTAGAGGCTGATCTGAAGGGAAACCTGCCTTATGTTCTTCAGGACAACAAATTCTCTTTTGCCGAAAAGATTAAAGAGAATTACAGAAAAGAAATAATTGAAGCGGTAGATATTGCTGTCAAATACAGCGGTTATATTGACAGGGAAAAGGATGTTGCGGAAAAGATTCTGCGCCTGGAGAATGTAAAGATTCCGGAAGACTTTGACTTTGATTCCGTCTCCGGTCTTACGATCGAATGTCGTCAGAAGTTGTTGAGATACCGCCCGACCACCATTGCCCAGGCTTCCAGGATATCAGGAGTTTCGCCATCCGACATCTCTGTCCTTCTCGTTTATTTTGGAAGATAATTGTTCCACGTGGAACAAAATAACAGAAAAAAGAAGCCTTACAGAATCTTGAGGGCTTCTTTTATTATTTCCTCCACAGAGGCTTCTGGGTTTGCTGTCTGAATTGTATGAACCGCCTTGTGGACGTTGGGTTTTGAAAATCCCAGCAGAACAAGGGCGGTAACGGCCTCTTCTGCAATAGTTGCCTTTCCTCCGATACTTTCTCCAAAAGAAACGCTGCCTTCCCCTTTTACGATCTTGTCCTTAAGCTCCAGTATGACCCTTTGGGCGCTCTTTGCCCCAATGCCTTTGACGCTTTTAATCTTTGCAATGTTTTCGGATAGGATTGCCTCTCGAACTTCGTCAGAACTCATTGAAGAAAGCATCATCCTTGCTGAACCCACACCGATTCCGGAGACGCTGATCAGGAGTCGGAAAATTTCCCTCTCGTCTTTAGTGTAGAATCCGTAAAACTCTTCGTCATCTTCCCTGAGATGGTGATGGACGTAGATCTTAGCCACTTTTTCATCCTTTACCGCCTCATATGTCTGAAGGGAAATCAGCATGCTGTACCCGACTCCGTTGCAATCTATCACAATCTGGGTCGGATTGATTTCAGCAACTTGTCCTTTAATGTAATCTATCATGATCGCGACGTTGTTTCTTTTCCCAAAAATAATCTATTTTTAAGTCTTTTAAAAGATGAATTGTTAAATTTGCAGTTCACCGGAAAAGAACTATGCACGTAGAAGAGTTGAGAAAATGCTTCCCCGGTCTGTCACAGACCGTCTATGGAAAACCGCTTGTCTATTTTGACAATGCGGCTACTTCCATGCGCCCCGTGCAGGTCATCGACAAATTGAGCAATCTCTCACTGCTTAAGAATTCCAACATACACCGGGCTGTCCACGCCCTTGCCGCCGAGGCAACGGAAGAGTATGAAAGAACCAGGGAATACGTACGCGCATACCTGAATGCTGCCGGCCGGGAGGAAATCGTGTTCACTTCCGGGACAACTGCCGCGATTAATCTTGTGGCTTTCTGTTTCGGCGAAGCTTTTATCGAAGAAGGGGACGAGATAATAGTTTCAGAGGAGGAGCATCATTCCAACATTGTTCCCTGGCAGATGATGTGTCAGAGGAAAGGGGCGACACTCAAGGTGCTTCCTGTTGATGACGAAGGCCATCTCAGGCTTGATGTCCTGAAAGGAATCCTTACTCCCAGGACGAAACTTCTTGCTGTTGCCCAGGTATCCAACACACTTGGAATAGAAAACCCCATAAAAGAGATTGTAAATATCTGTCATTCAAAGAATTGTCTTGTATTGACAGACGGGGCCCAGGGAATCGTCCACACAGGTATCGATGTACAGGATGCCGGCTGCGATTTCTATGTTTTTTCGGGACACAAGATATACGGAGCTACCGGAACAGGAGTCCTTTATGGCAAAAAAGAACTCCTTGAGAAAATGCCGCCGTACATGGGCGGAGGGGAAATGATTGCGACTGTAAAATTCTCCGGTACTACCTATGCACCGTTGCCTGGAAAGTTCGAGGCCGGGACACAGAATATCAATGCAATTCCGACCCTGGTGCCAGCTCTGGAAATGGCGAAACAAATGAGCGACAACGAATTGGTCCAATATGGGAAGGGCATTTCCGATTATCTTTACCAGACATTGTCGTCAAATTCCAGAATCCGTCTTTTCGGTGTTCCACGTGGAGCAGAAAAGAAAATACCCCTGTTTTCTTTCACTGTAGAAGGGGTGCACCACGAGGACCTTGCACTGATTCTTGACAAAATGGGAATCGCGGTCCGTTCCGGACAGATGTGTGCTGAACCCATGATGGACAGGTTCGGGGTGACGGGAATGCTGCGCGCGTCCCTTGCTCCGTATAATACGATGGAGGAGGCCGAGTATTTCATAAAATCGCTTGAAAAAGCGATAGATATGCTTTTGTAGATGGAAACAATGAGTTTGGAAGAAGCCAAAAATCAGGTAATAGAGGACTTTTCCCTTTATGACGAATGGCTTGATAAATACGAATATCTGATTGAACTTGGAAAGAATCTGGATTCTTATCCTCAGGAGGCCAGGACTGATGACAGGCTCATCAAAGGGTGCCAATCGAGGGTTTGGCTGGATTGGCAGCTGAAGGAAGGGAAAATCTGGTTTGCAGCGGACAGTGACGCAATCATTACCAAAGGAATAATTTCCCTTCTGATAAGCGTTTATTCAGGGAGAACCCCGCAGGAGATTGCTGCGGATGATTTTGGCTTCATAGAACAGATAGGTCTTAAGGAAAACCTTTCGCCGACAAGGGCCAACGGCCTTGTGTCAATGATCGGAACCATCAAACGGGTGGCTGCGGAAAACCTTTGATATAGGATGGACGAGAAGAAACAGGAAAAAGAAGTGCTTACCGCTGAGGACGTCAAGGAGCTTGCGCCCCTCTATGATAATGTTGTGATGGCCCTTAAGCAAGTATATGATCCGGAAATCCCGGTGAATATCTATGACCTCGGACTCATATACGAGTTGAATATAACGAAGGATCATGTCGCCAACATAACGATGACCTTCACCGCACCGAATTGCCCCATGGCAGATGAGGTCCTCCTTGACGTGAGGACCAGCGTAGAGGATGTCCCCGGAATAAAATCATGCAATGTAGAACTTACGTTCGACCCCGTATGGGATCAGAGCATGCTGTCCGACGAGGCCAGGGTCGAACTGGGAATGGATATCTGACCGAAATGACAGACCTGTACCTTTCCCTTGGATCTAATATTGGAAACCGCAGGGAAAACCTCCTGCAGGCGATAGCGTCTCTTGATGAAAGGCTTGGATGCCGTCATCATTCCCTTTCAGGCATCATTGAGACGGATGCCTGGAATTTTGAAGGAGAAAAATTCCTTAACTGTGCCGTTCTCTACAAGATCAATCTTCCAGATAATCCGGTCGAGCAGGCAGCAGAGGACATTCTCAGGATATGCAAGGGTATTGAGAAGGCAATGGGACGGACAGACGAGGAAAAATATTCCTCCGAAGGAAAAAGAATCTACCAATCCAGGATAATCGATATTGATATCCTTTTCCTTGGAAAAGAGAAGATAAATACCAGAAAACTGACGATTCCCCATAAGGGGATAGCCAATCGCCCGTTTGTGATGATTCCCTTGCTGGAAATAGCCGAACCTTCCGTCAAGGAATCCTTCCCTGAAATATTCCAAAACACCCGTAAATAATGGAGTTATTCGTCCATTTTGACTATTTTTGCGAGAATTAATAAATCAGACATATTAAATCATGACACAAGACGAACTGTTCAAGGTGCTGGTAGCCCATTGCAAGGAGTACGGATTCATATTCCCTTCCAGCGAGATATATGACGGACTTTCAGCTGTTTACGACTACGGCCAGATGGGAGTTGAGCTTAAGAACAACATCAAATCATACTGGTGGCAGGCAATGACGAGGCTGAACGAGAACATCGTCGGGATAGATTCCTGCGTGTTCATGCATCCTAAGACCTGGGTTGCTTCCGGCCATGTCGCCGCCTTCAACGATCCCCTTATCGACAATAAGGATTCCAAGAAGAGGTATCGTGCAGACGTACTCATCGAGGATTATCTCGGCAAGATCGAGGAGAAGATGAACAAGGAGGTCGAGAAGGGACGCAAAAGGTTCGGCGAGGCCTTTGACGAGGCCAAGTTCCGCGAAACCAACCCCAACATCCTCAGGGAGAAGGCCAAATACGACGAGGTTCACAACCGTTATGTCGCTGCCGAAGAGGCAAACGACCTCAAGGAATACAAGCAGATTATCCTTGACTGCGGCATAGTGGATCCGATTTCCGGGACCGCCAACTGGACCGACGTAAGGCAGTTCAACCTCATGTTCAGCACCCAGATCAGCAATACCGGGGCTGACGACGACAAGATATATCTGCGTCCCGAGACCGCCCAGGGCATTTTCATCAATTACCTGAACGTGCAGAAGACCGGCAGGATGAAGATTCCTTTCGGTATCGCCCAGATAGGAAAGGCCTTCCGCAACGAGATCGTCGCGCGTCAGTTCATATTCAGGATGAGGGAATTCGAGCAGATGGAAATGGAATTCTTCTGCAAGCCGGGCACCGAGATGGAATGGTTCGCCAAGTGGAAGGAAAACAGGATGAAATGGCACAGGACCCTCGGCATGGGAGACGACAACTACCGTTTCCATGACCACGAGAAGCTGGCCCACTATGCCAACGCGGCAACCGACATTGAATTCCACTTCCCCTTCGGTTTCAAGGAGCTCGAAGGAATCCACTCCAGGACCGATTTCGACCTTGGCAACCACCAGAAACTCTCCGGAAGGAAGATCCAGTATTTCGATCCCGAAACCAACGAGAGTTATGTTCCCTACTGCGTCGAGACCTCCATCGGAGTCGACCGAATGGTCCTCGCCGTCCTTTCCCACTCCTATAAGGTGGAAGAAGTCGGCAACGGAGAGACCAGGGTTGTCCTTGCCATTCCCGCTCCGATAGCCCCCGTAAAGGTCGCCGTCCTTCCCCTTGTCCGCAAGGACGGTCTTCCCGAGCTCGCCCAGAAAGTGGTAGACGAAGTCAAGTTCGATTTCACCTATCAGTACGACGAAAAAGACGCCATCGGCCGCCGCTACCGCCGCCAGGACGCCATCGGAACGCCCTTCTGCGTAACCGTTGACTATGACTCCCTCAAGGACAACACGGTTACCATCCGCGAACGCGACAGCATGAGCCAGGAAAGGGTTCCCATTTCCGAACTCCGCTCAATCATTGACAAGAAGGTGAACATGAGCAACCTGCTCAGGCAGTTGTAATCCCTACCTGTCGAGACATTCGACAAAGAAATCCTTGTCTGGCGCCTGTGAATCCGCAATCCGGTTCTTAAGGCGCCAGATCCTGTTATAGACGATGCTCTTGTCCTTTTCCAGGATGGTGGATATGGTGGTGCTGGAGAAGCCTGCGGCGGCGTAGGTGAACAGCCGGATATTGTCTTCCGAAAGATCCGGGAGTTGCTCCCTGAGACGGGAAACGGCGTTGTTCTTGTTCCTGTCGAGCATCAGTTCCAGTCCCTTTCTGGAAGAATCGCTGCGGAGCTCCCCGATGACGTCCTTGACCTCTTTAAGGATCTTCGGCTGGAGGTTCTCTGTACCTTCATAGACATAATACTGTTCGCACAGGCGCTCCAGGACGTCGAATTTGGCTATTGAGAGATGCTTTTCGGAAGGCAGTCTTCTCGAGGCCGCCTGGAGCTTGGTCTGGAGGTCCTCGGCGATTTCCATGTACTTTTCCGCCTCGGCCTTTTCTTCCTTAAGCTTCCTTTCCGCCTGGATCTTCATCACCCGGAAATACCAGAACAGGGTTGCCAGGATGGCCGTGAAAAGCAGCACGAGGGCCCAGAACCTCATTCTGTCCACCTTCTGCTGCTCCTCGATAAGCGCCGAATAAGCCTTCAGCGCAGAGACGTCCCCCTGCTCCCAAGCCTGTTCGATTTCCTCTTTGAGGTTTCCGTACCTTTTCTGGAACGAGCCGCTTCCCGTGCCGGAAGAACAGCCGGCAAGGAAAACCAGGAAAGAGAGGAGTATGGGCAGGAAACGTTTCATCAACCCAAAAATAACAATAAAAGATTAAGAAAAAACCTGAGGTGAGAGAATTTAAGATTTTGTAAAAAGTTAAAATAGTATTAATCAAATATTTACAAAAGCAGAAGAGAGAGATTTTGAGAGCCCGGTTTTTAGGTATTGGGGAAAATCCTCGCTACCTTTGCAATGTGGGAAAAGGAGGAAATCCGCTCCCGCAGTGTTTTAAGAAAATAATGTTTGTGCACTGAATTGCAGAAATTCAGAACCGGCGTTCTCCAAATCGGTTTGCAGGAGAACGCCGGTTTCACATTCCTGGCGGCATCAGTCTTCTTCTTTCCAGCCCTGGGCCCTGAGCGGGAGTTCAACCCCGTCCGGGGTGACCAGCACCGCCCCGACTTCGGACTGCGCCAGATGGCCGATCACGTCGAAGGTCTGGAATTCCCTGCGGAACTTCTCTGCAAGGAGGATGGGAATCGTGAAGAGGATCTGGCAGTCCTCCCCTCCGTTCATGGCTGCTGAAACGGGGTCGATGTCCAGGACTTTTCCCGCCTCGAAAGAGTTGCCCTCGAAAGGCAGCCTGTCCACATAGATCTTGGCTCCGAGCCCGGAGTCCCTTACCAGCCGTTTAACGGCATCTGACAGGCCATTTGAGACAACGTAGCCGAAAGAGGGGTATAATTCCTCTTCTTCCAGCCGGGATACAGTAGAATGGCTTATTTCGGGTTTGAGGTAATCCCCGATGATCATCTTGTATTTCTCCAGGGCGTTCTGGTCGACGGGGGAACTCTTTTCCGAGAACTTTTTGTTTTCCTTTTCAAGTATCTGCTGTCCGAGGTAGGAAGCCCCGAGGGGGCCGGACACCACGATCAGGTCCTTGCTTTTGGCCTTCGGCCGCCTCTTTTCGGTAAGGGTCTTTATGTTCCCGCTTGCACAGACGCTTATGGTAAGTCCGTTGCGGGAAGGTTTCAGGTCCAGGTCCGCTCCTTTGTACCCGTGTTCCTTTGCGGCCGAAACCATTCCGTCCCAGAGTTCCTTGATCTGTGGGAAATCCAGTTTTGAAGACACGCCCAGCCGTACGGAGAGGTCTTCCGGATGTGCCATCCTTGAATAAAGCTCTGCGGTTGCCAGAACAACAGCCTTGTAACCCAGATGTTTAAGGGGAAAGTAAGTTAGGTCGAAGTCCGTCCCCTCCATAAGAAGTACGGAAGCCTGGTTCCCCGTCACTCCTTTTTTGAAGGAGCCGCTTTCCATCAGGAGGTCTATCGCTCCCACCTTTCCCAAATCGAAGAAATTCTCTGCCATCATCTTATTCTTAGCATTTGCAAAAATAGCAAAAGAAAAAAATTACTGTCGGATAAATTGGCAAATACGGAGATAATGGTTAATTTTATCACCATAATAAACAAAAGTAAACCGGATTGAAATGAAAAAGATTTTCCTTCTTGCCGCCGCAGTGGTGGCGTTTGTTCCCTCCTGGCTCGCCGCCGCCGACAAGACGAAAGGAGAGCTCAAGGTGATATCCTACAATATCCGCTACATGGAAGCCAACGACGGCACCAATTCCTGGCAGTACCGCTATCCTGCCTCCGCCATGATGATCATGGACCAGAAGCCGGACATCTTCGGCCTTCAGGAGGCGAAGCTTGCGCAGAAGAATTACCTTGCAGATGTCTGCAAAGGATATAAGGGCGTCGGTGTAGGCCGCGATGACGGCAAGAAAGAAGGAGAAATAATGGCCATCTTCTACAATACGAAGACCGTCAAGCTCCTCAAATGGGGAACCTATTGGCTGTCAGAGACTCCCGACAAACCCTCGATGGGCTGGGACGCGGCCTGCTACCGCACCGCTACCTGGGCCCTCCTCAAGGACAAGGCCACCGGCAAGAAGTTCTACTATGTCAACACCCACCTGGACCATGTCGGCTGGGAGGCCCGTAAGAACGGCCTCGCCCTCATCATGAACAGGATTGCCGACATGAACAAGGAAGGATATCCCCTTGTCATCACCGGAGACTTCAACATGACCGTCGACCGTCCTGAATTCGATGAAATCAAAGCCAGGATGCACAACGCCCGCGAAGAGGCCGTCACCACAGACCACCACAACACCTATAACGGCTGGGGCAAGGCTCCCGCAACGGCAATCATCGATTATGTCTGGTACAGCGGTTTCAGCAGCTGCATCGAGTACGAAACCATCACGAAGCCCTACATGGACCGGACCTACATCTCCGACCACTTTCCTATCAGGGCCACCCTTATTTTCTAGGAAATAAATCTACTGCTCGTCGACGGAGTCGTCTCCGTCGGGGTAGTAGTAATGCCTCATGTCGCGGCCGAAGAAGTTGTTTTCAGCGTTCCTGTAGAAGTCGCGATGCTTGGCGTAGAAGCCGTTCTCGGAATTGTTCGAGGCGGCTTCCGCTATTATGCGGTTCCTCGTGTGGACGAACATTCTCCAGCAGAACCAGAACAGGGCCAGGGTAAGGATGGTGGACCAGAATACAGACATGCTTTCAAGCCCGCTCGCAAAGCAGATGGTATCGTAGATGCCGTGAAGGAGGACGGGGTAGGCCCACATCTTCCAGGCAGCACCCCTCTTCTCCTTGGCGTTCCAGGAAAAATGCTGCTTCGAATAATAGTAGCCCATCACTATTGCAAAGGCGAAATGGCCGGGAACGGCAAGGAAGGCCCTGGAGACTGCCACCTGAAAGAAGCTGAAACCGCTGCTCAAGAGATAAAGGAGATTTTCAAGCGTAGCGAAACCAAGACCTACGGCCGCTGCATACACCAGTCCGTCATATCTTTCATCAAAGTCCTTGCAATGGCGCAGGAGCAGCCAGAGCATGATGAGCTTCGCCGTCTCCTCAGGAATCGCAGCACCGAAAAACGCGGTTTTGGCCGCCTCTATGAGTGAAGAAGGGTTGTTGGTGAAAACCCCCATCGCCATCATAGGGCCGGAGAATACTGAAGAGACAAGGGTGGCAAGAGCCCCGAAAAAGAATCCCTTCATGACCAGGTTGCCGGGTTCCGGGGAGATATCCTTGGAATAAACGAACCAGAAAAGGACAATGGCCGGCAGGGCGGCCGCACAAAAAATCAGTAGCATTTGTCAGAGATGGTTAGGGTCAAAGTTTCTTTTCAACCTGCCAGGTGACACCGAGAGCGTCGAGGTCATAGCAGAAATCGGTCGAAACTGCGACGGTAAACTTATGTGAAACGAATTCAACGCGGTATTTCGTCTTAGGGTCATAGAGGAACATTGTCAGGGGGATGTTTCCCTTGTTCCGCTTAAGCAGCGCCACGAGTTTCTTCCGGAACTCTTCGGTCAGCATCGGGGTGGTGACGTTTATCGCGAATCCTTTGACCATTGTGTCAGCTACATTGCCCAGAAGGATTATCTTCTGGATCCTGAATCCGTAAGGCGGTTTTGTCGCCGGCTTTTCGGCATCCTGCTTGGTGTAGAAATCCCTCCGCTTGATCTCTCCCTCGATGTACAGGGCGGTCTTTTCCTGCATGAAGCTCATGTAGTTTTCCATGTCCTTTCCGAACAGGGGGAATTCCGCGCTGCCGGAGAAATCCTCAATCGTGGCGACAGCCATCGGCCTTCCCGTCCTTGTCGTCTTCGCCTTGTAGGATGTCACAAGTCCGGCAAGGGCTACTTTCCTGGGCTTGTCGGTGGCGTCACATTCCGCCACGGCCTCGCTGAGGGAAGCCATCTGGCAGCTTGTAAAGTTCTCTATCTCAAAGGAATACTTGTCGAGAGGATGGGAAGAAAGGTACATTCCCACGAATTCCTTTTCCTGCTGCAGCAGGGCCATCTCGTCTTCCTCGCCGGTGAAGGATGGAATGTCGGGTCGTACAGGCTTGAACTCCTCGCTGTCGCCGAACAGGGACACGGCTTCGGATTCCTTGTCCTGCTTGTACAGGTCGGCATACCTTACCAGTTCGTCGATGAACGGTTCCCCGCTCTTTCCCGGCATGAAATACTGGGACCTCTTCAAGCCGAAGGAATCAAAGGCTCCGGCATAAACCAGGCATTCCACGGCCTTCCTTCCCATGGTGACGGGGATCCTTTCCATGAAATCGAAGACATCCTTATATGGGCCATTGGCGTTCCTTTCAGAGACGATAGCATCAACTATGTTCGCACCGAAACTCTTGATGCCTCCGAGGCCGAAACGGATGTTTCCTTCCCTGTTTACGCTGAAATGGGAGTCACTCTCGTTCACGTCAGGGTTCAGGACCTTGATCCTTCCTTTGCGGCAGTCGTCCATTATCTCCTTGATCTCGGCCATGTTGTTCAGGTTCTGGCTGAGGTTGGCCGCCTGGAATTCAGGTGTATAATGGGCTTTCAGCCAGGCGGTCTGGTAAGACACCCAGGCATAGCAGGTGGCGTGCGACTTGTTGAAGGCGTACTTCGCAAAGGCTTCCCAGTCGGACCAGATCTTGTTGAGGATGTCGGCCGGATGACCGTTCTTCTGGCCTCCTTCCAGGAATTCGTCGTGCATAGACTGGAGGATGTCTATCTTCTTCTTTCCCATGGCCTTGCGGAGTTTGTCCGCCTTGCCCTTGGAGAATCCAGCCACTTTCTGGGAGATCTGCATCACCTGCTCCTGATATACGGTCACGCCGTAGGTCTCCTTCAGGAGGTCTTCCATCGCCGGGAGGTCGTAGGCAATCTCCTCGTCCCCCCTCTTCCTGGCCACGAACGACGGGATGTAATCCATCGGGCCCGGCCGGTAGAGGGCGTTCATAGCGATGAGGTCCTCGAACCTCTGGGGATGGAGCTTGATCAGCCAGTCCTTCATTCCGTTGGATTCAAACTGGAACACACTCTTGGTGTCCCCCCTTCCGTAGAGGTCGTAAGTCGCTGGATCGTCAATGGGAATCTTCTCAATATCAATCGTTTCCCCATGGGATTTCTTGATATTGTCCAGACATTCGTTGATGATCGACAGGGTGTTGAGGCCGAGGAAATCCATCTTCAGCATGCCAACCTCCTCGATGTAAGAACCCTCATACTGGGACACCCATACCTCCTGTCCGGTGGCCTTGTCGGTACCGACGGTGATGGGGATGTAGTCGGTGAGGTCGCCGCGGCCGATGATCATGGCGCAAGCGTGGATTCCGACCTGCCTGATGCATCCCTCAAGCTGCAGGGCGTATTTCAGGACCTCCCTGACAAGGGGTGCCCCCTCTTCATACTCTTTTTTCAACTCAGGAACCAGCTTCACGCAGTTCTTCAGAGTAGGTTTGATGTCCTTTCCCTTCTCGTCAACCCCGAGTGGCCTGTCAGGGATCATCTTGGTGAGCCTGTTGGTTTCGTCGAGCGGCAGGCGGCTGATCCTTCCCACGTCCTTGATTGCTCCTTTCGCCAGCATGGTGCCGAAAGTGATGACGTGGGAGATATGGTCGATGCCGTATTTTTCCTGGACATATTTGATCACCCGGTAACGGCCTTCGACGTCGAAGTCAACGTCGATATCCGGCATGGAGATTCGCTCCGGATTCAGGAACCGCTCGAACAGGAGGCCGTATTTCAGAGGGTCCAGATTGGTGATCCTGAGGCAATAGGCTACGCAGGAACCTGCGGCTGAGCCCCTCCCCGGACCGACGGAGATGCCGTGGTTCTTCGCCCAGTTGATGAAGTCCTGGACGATGAGGAAATAATCGGGGAAACCCATCCTGGAGATGGTCTTGAGTTCGAAATCAAGCCGTTCGGCAGTTTCTTCGTCAAGGTCTCCGTATCTTTCCCTTGCTCCCTCGTAGGTGAGGTGGCAGAGATAGGCGACGGAGCGGCAGAAGGCATCACCCCTGTATTCCCCCTTTTCGTCATTGCGGCCAGCGTCAATTACTTCCGAGTATTTTTCAAGATAAGAATCAATGTCTTTCAGGAATTCTTCCGGGAGATCGAAAACCGGCAGGACATGGTCCCTGTCGATGGAGTAGGATTCCACCTTGTCGAGGATTTCCAGGGTGTTGTCGATGGCCTCCGGGTGGTCGGGAAAAAGAGCCCTCATCTCCTCCTCGCTCTTGAGCCATTCCTGGCGGGTATAGCGAAGCCTGTCGGGCTCGTCGATGAACCTGTTGGTCGTCAGGCATATGAGCCTGTCGTGGGCCTCCCCGTCCTCCTTTCTCACGAAATGGACGTCGTTCGTTGCAACCACCTTCACCCCATGTTTTTCCGCGAGCCGGAAGATGACCTCGTCGTACTCCTTTTCCTGTTCGTACACCCTTGGAGAGAGTCCGGGCACTTCGGTCTTGTGGAGCATCACCTCAAGGTAATAGTCGTCCCCAAAGACTTTTTTGTGCCATTCTATCGCGGCCTCCGCTCCTTCTATGTCTCCGTGGAGGATGTGCTGGGGCACCTCTCCCTTTATGCAGGCCGAAGAGCAGATCAGCCCCTCATGGTACTTCTCGATCACCTCGTGCGACACCCTCGGCTTGTAGTAGAATCCCTCAAGGCGGGCGATGGAGACAATCTTCATCAGGTTCTGGTAGCCCTTGTAGTTCTTCGCCAGGAGGATCAGGTGGTAGTAGCCCTTTTCTTTTATCCTGTGGTCGTGCAGGGAGACATAAATCTCACAGCCGATTATCGGCTTCACCGATGGATGGTCCTTCGCGTGCTTGAAGAACTCCTTGATGCCGTACATGTAGCCGTGGTCCGTAATGGCAAGGCCCGGCATGCCAAGTTCTTCCGCCCTTTTAAAGAGGTTTCCGATGGCGGAATGCCCGTCAAGGATGGAATACTGGGTGTGTACGTGAAGGTGAACGAAGGCCATTTGTCAGAGGTGTTACTATCAAACAAAGTTAAACAAAAAAGCCCGATATGAAAATAATCATACCGGGCCTTGAAGTGTATTTAAGAAAATTATTTCTTCAAAGCTTTTTCAGCCTTCTTCTTCTCGGCGGCCATGGTGGCATCGTACATGACGGGAGTACCGATCATGATGGAAGCGTAGGTTCCGATGACGACACCGAGGCAGAGGGCTACGGACAGGCCGCGGATGCTCTCACCTCCGAAGATCGCGATTGCGAGCATGGTCACCAGGGTGGTGAGGGAGGTGTTGACCGTACGGGTAAGGGTGGCGTTGAGGGCGGTGTTCACGTTGGTCTTGAACTCGGCCTTCGGATGCAGGCTCTTGTACTCGCGGATTCGGTCGAAGATAACCACGTTGTCGTTGATGGCGTAACCGATAATGGTCAGGATGGCCGCGATGAACGTCTGGTCAACGTCGAGGTTGAACGGAAGGATGCCGGAGAAGATGGAGAAGAAGCCGATGACGATGATGGCCGTGTGGGCCAGGGAAACGACTCCTCCAAGTCCCCAGGTCCAACCCTTGAACCTGACGGCGATGTAGGCGAAGATTACGAACAGGGCCAGGATGACGGCGATGATGGCGTCGCGCCTGATGTCGCTCGCGATGGTCGGGCCGACCTTGTCGGAAGAAACGATACCGTTGGGGTTCTCGAGGGTTGAACGGAACTGGTCGATGGAAATCTCTTCCTTGTAGAAGCCCTTCATGGCCTCGAACAGGAGGTTCTCGACCTCGGCGTCAACCTCGGTAGCCTCTTCATTTACCTTGTAGGTGGTGGTGACCTTCATCTGGCTTTCGCCACCGAACTGCTTGACCTCTACTGCGCTGCCGCCGTTATCGTCGGCGTTGGAGAAGACATTCTCGGCAGCGGCCCTAACGGCCTCAGCTTTGACAGGCTGGTCGAAACGCACCACATAGGTACGGCCTCCGGTGAAGTCTACACCATAGGTAAAGCCCTTGGTGAACATTGAAAGGAGGCAGATGAGTATGACGGCTCCGGAGATGAGGTAGGACCACTTGCGCTTGCCAAGGAAGTCTATATTGGTGTGCTTCAGGAAGTTCCTTGAGAAGTTGTTCTCGAAGGTGATGTTCTTGCCCTTTGCAATCCTTGCCTCGAAAATGAGTCGGGTGATGAAGATGGAGGTAAGGATGGAGGTGATGATACCGATAATGAGGGTGGTGGCGAAGCCCTGGACGGGACCGCTACCGAACACGAAGAGGACGATACCGGTGAGGATGGTGGTCACCTGTCCGTCGATGATGGCGGAGTAGGCGTTGCTGTAACCGTCGGCCACGGCCTTGCTGAGACCCTTGCCGGCGGCAAGTTCTTCCTTGATTCGTTCATAGATGATCACGTTCGCATCCACGGCCATACCCATGGTCAGGACGAGACCTGCGATACCGGGCAGGGTGAGCACGGCTCCGAAGGAAACCAGTGTTCCGAAGAGGAAGAGAACGTTGCACAGAAGGGCTATGTCAGCTGCGATACCGGCTCCCATGTAGAAGAGGATCATGTAGATGAGCACCAGGATGAAGGCGATGATGAATGAGATCATACCCGACCTGATGGACTCGGCACCGAGGGAAGGTCCTACGACCTGCTCCTGGATGATGGTTGCAGGGGCGGGAAGCTTACCTGACTTGAGCACGTTGGCAAGGTCTTCCGACTGCTCCACGGTGAAGTTTCCGGTGATCTGGGAACTTCCGCCGGAGATTTCGGTCTGCACGGTAGGATAGGAATACACCATTCCGTCGAGGACGATGGCCACCTGCTTTCCGATATTGTCACGGGTGATGCGGGCCCATGCGTTTGCGCCTTCCGCGTTCATGGTCATGGAAACGTAAGGCTGACCGTTGCGGCTTCCGCCATATTCGACGCGGGCGTCAGTTACGACGCTGCCGTCGAGAGGTGCCTTTCCGTCGCGGGAAGTGGCCTTGATGGCGATGAACTCGTAGATGTTTCCACCCTCCACGATTTCGGAAGGGCTGACGGACCACATGCCCTTGAACTCAGGAGGGAAGATGTCCCTGATCTGAGGGATGGCAAGGTATCTGTTGACCTTGGCGGTGTCGATGGCGTTGGCGAAACCGAGGCAGGCATTGCCCTTGTATCCGGAGGGCTGGAGAACAGCGAAGAGAGGATTCTGCCTGGTGTAGGCTGCGAGTTCGTCAGCGTCGGCCTTGTTCTGGGAAAGTTCTGCATTCAGCAGGGACTCGTCGGTCTTTTCCTCGGCTGCAGGGGCCTCTGCAATCTCTTCGGCGAGAGTCTCGTCCTGATCGAGGATTTCGGCAAGCTTGCTGTTGGCCTCGATGAGGTAGGGCTGGATTTCCTGGCTGTCATAGGTTGTCCAGAACTCGAGGGAAGCGGTTCCCTGGAGGAGTTTGCGGACACGCTCAGGCTCTTTCACGCCGGGAAGTTCAACAAGGATCCTTCCGGAGTTGCCGATTTTCTGGATGCTGGGCTGGGTGACTCCGAAACGGTCGATACGGTTCCTGAGAACGTTGAAGGAGTTGGAAACGGCGCTTTCGGCCTCTCCCCTGATGACGGAAATCACCTCTTCGTTGGTCGATTCGGGCTTGATCTTGTCCCTCATTTCGAAGGTACCGAAGATCTGGGCGAGAGGTATGCCGCCGCCAACTTCCTTCCAAGCCTGGGAGAACAGGGAGATGTAGTCTTCCCTGGAGTTCACGCTGCGCTCGGCTGCGAGGTCGAGGGCCTTCTGGAATTCAGGGGAATCATTGTTTCCGGCAAGAGCCTTCACAAGGTCCTTGAGCTGCACCTGCAGCATCACGTTCATACCACCCTTGAGGTCAAGGCCGAGATTGATTTCCTTGGACTTGACATCCTTGTAGGTGTAACCGAAATAAACCTTCTCGCTGGAGATGGAATCGATGAACTTCCTGTTCTGCTCCTTACGGATGGAGTCAAGATAAAAAGCCTGTTCGTCCGCAGGAATTGTCGCGAACGCAGGAGCATTCTGTGCGGCCAAGGCCGCGGCCTCCGCATACTTCTCAGCCTTCTTTTCCTGGAGATTGGTCACCAGGGTGAACGAAAGCTGCCAAAGGCATGCGATTGCCAGAAGAATAGCCACCAGTTTGATGGCACCTTTGCTTTGCATATCGTTACTTTTTAAATTTATTCTGTCAGTTCGAATAAGGTCTGCAAAGTTACGATTTTTTTCTAAGAAAGAAACTTTATGCCAATGATTTCGTATTTTTGCGGATGCAGAATTGCAAAACAGGAATGAAAAAAAGCCCGAAATACCTGCTTTTAACGCTTTTTTCCACGGTGGCCTTCGCCCTCGGCGCAAGGGCGGTCACTTCGGATACAACCCTTGTCGTTCCGGGAAAAACATGGAAAGACATGCTTCAGAAGGCTGATTCCCTCCGCCTGGACTATTCCTTCCAGGAAGCTTCCGTGTGGTATGACATGGCCCTGAGGGCTGCACCGGATTCCTCTTCCAGGATGGCCGTTGAGGAAAACCGCCTGAAAGGACAGAACGCCATCAACATGACTGGCTTCTGCAGCAATCCCGCCGTCGTTGCCAGAAGAAGGTTTTCGGTCAAGGATTATTTCCTCTTCTATCCCTTGAAAGACAAGAGCTGGAGACCCGTTCCAAACCAGCTCGATTCCATTGCCGGGAGTCCTTTTTCCACGGCTGTCTATGTCCCTTCCGATGCCAGGGAGCTTTATTTTTCCTCCCATGACGACACCGGCGTCAGCAACCTTTACCACACCACCCTCGCAGACACCGTGTGGACGGCCCCTGAACTTATTAACGAAGAGATTACCTCGACTTCCAACGAAATCTTCCCAATGGTCTCCGCCGATGGCAAGACTCTCTATTTCGCCTCTGAAGGCCTTTACGGCATGGGCGGGTACGACCTGTATACGTCTAAATGGAACGAAGAGACCGGGGACTGGGATGTCCCGGTAAACATGGGTTTTCCATATTCTTCTCCCTACGACGACTTCCTGTTCATGAACACATCCGACGGCAAATATTCCATATTCGCCTCCAACAGGGGCTGTCCTGCCGACAGTGTGAACGTGTATGTGGTTGAATTTGACGGAATGCCTGTCCGCAAGGCGATTACAGACAGGGAGGGTCTGGTGGGACTCTCGGCCCTTTCTCCTGACGGGGATCCTTCTCGTCTTGACAGCGGTTCGGCGGTTTCCTCTCCGCTTCCGGACAATCCTGAGGCCAAGGAATACATGCGGAAGATGGAGCAGGTCCGTCTTCTCAGGGATTCGATCGCGGCCTACAACCGTGCCCTGGAAGCAGAAAGGGAGGCCTATTCAAAGGCTTTGGACTCAGAAAAAGAAGAGATCCTTACCGACATCGCCCAGAAGGAGGCTGCCCTTCCGGCCCTCAACGCTTCCCTCGGAAGGACGGTCGCAGACCTTCAGCAGATCGAGATGGATTTCCTGATGAAGGGCTTCGTCATAGATCCTGCGAAATTCAAGGCTGACGCATCCCGGGAGATAGTAGGAGCCTCTTCCGGATATACTTTCTCGAAAAAAGACTTTGGCCCGGCCTTCCATCTTGATATGCAGAAGCCCAAGCCGAATTATGACTATACTTTCAAGATACTGCCCGAAGGGGTCATCGTCGATTCCCCCGTTCCCGACGGGCTCGTCTATCAGATACAGCTCTTTTCATCCCCTGCAAAGGCGACGCTCAAGCAGTTGAAGGGCCTGAGTCCTGTATTCGAGAGAGACGGAGCCGGCGGCAGGAAGATATATTCCGCGGGAGTATTCAGGAAATATTCCTCTGCCCTGTCAAACCTCAACAAGGTCAAGAGGCTGGGATTCAAGGGAGCGTTCATCACCGCCTTCAACGACGGGGAACAGACTACGGTGTCCAAGGCACGCGCCATAGAGTCGAAGACTAGGACAGACCACTACCTGAAAATATATCCTCCTGACGGGTCAACCCTTCCGGAGATAACCCTCTCCGCCATCCGTCAGCAGACGACGAAGGACCTCGTGAAGACATCTGAAAGCGGGGCTGTCGTCTATATCGCAGGACCATTCCAGACCCAGGAACAAGCTGAAGCCCTCGCTGCCGCTGTCCACGCCACCGGAATAACGAATACCGCCCTGGAATCCAGGACGGTACAGCCGTAAAAATATTTCATGACGATCTGGGCCTGTAAATTCAGGCCCTATTCGTCGGGGACGTATTCCAAAAGGTCTCCCGGCTGGCATTCCAGTGCCTTGCAGAGGGAGTTGAGGGTGGAGAAGCGGATGGCTTTTGCCTTGCCGGTCTTGAGGATGGAAAGATTCGATGCGGAGATTCCTATGATGTCGGCCAGCTCGCCGGAAGACATTTTCCGGCGGGCGAGCATCACATCAACGTTTACTATGATAGGCATGTCAGACTACTCCTTTTCGGACCCTTTCTTCTTTGGTCCTTCCTTGGGCTCCTGCACGTCTGGAGCGTCTTTTCCTTTCAGGTAATCGGGAAGCTGCATTCCGGCCATCTTGAAGAGGTCCTGGAGCGGCGGAATGCTCTGCATGAGACCCGAAACGAAGTTCGCGGTCGATGTCTTGCCGTCTTTCGAACCGTTTCCGTCCCAGACTGTGACCTTGTCGATCTTGATGCCCTTCACGGCCTCTACCTGGGTCTTCACCAGTTCGGGCAGCCTGTCGGCTATCATCATAAGGACAGCCTTCTGGGGGTCGCTTCCTGCCGCGCCGACGAGGGCCTGGAAACCTTCGGCCTGCTTTGAGAGGATCTCCATGGCACCGCGGGCCTGGGCCTCCATCTTGGCGAAGATGGCGTCGGCCTCTCCCTTGGCGATGCGGCGGGCCTGTTCTGCCTCTGCTTCTGCCTCGATGATTTTCTTTTCTTTATCGATTTCGGCGGCGACCACGATGTTGGCCTGCTGGGTAGCCTTTTCCCTCTCGGCACGGGCAAGCTCGGCGTCGCGCTCACTCTGGTATGCCTCTTGGAGCGCCTTTGCGCTCTGGACCTTTTCGGCAGCGACAGCAAGTCTTTCTGCCTGAGCTGTTTTCTCCCTTCGGAGAGCATCTGAATTGGCTATGTCAATAAGTGACTGGTTCTCTCCCTTCACGGCAAGGGCATTGGCTGCGGCCACGTTCACGCGGGTATCCTTGTCGGCGTCAGCCTTTCCGGTCTCACCGAACCTGTTCTGCTCGGCCACGCTCTTCTTTGCGTCGTTGATAGCCTTTGCGGCAGCCTCTTTTCCGAGGGCTTCGATATAGCCGGATTCGTCGCGGATATCGGTGACGTTCACATTGATGAGTTTCAGTCCGATCTTGCGGAGCTCTGCCTCAACGTTGGCGCTTACGCTCGAGAGGAACTTGTCGCGGTCGGAGTTGATTTCCTCGATGTCCATGGTGGCGATCACCAGACGGAGCTGTCCGAAGAGGATATCGGTTGCGATGCCCTTGATGTCTTCGGTAGAAAGTCCGAGAAGCCTCTCGGCGGCGTTGGTCATGATTTCAGGCTCGGTGGAAATACCTACGGTGAACCGGCAGGGAACGTCGACTCGGATGTTCTGCTTTGACAGGGCGTTGGTAAGGTTGCACTCTATAGAGATAGGCTTCAGGTCGAGATACTGGTAGTTCTGGAAGACGGGCCAGATGAAGGAAGCGCCTCCGTGGATGCACTTTGCGGAAGAATTGCGGCCGGTCTTACCATAGATGACGAGGATCTTGTCCGACGGGCAGCGCCTGTATCGCTTGAGGATTGCCGAGAAGGTAACGATCAGGACGAATACAAGGATAAGGATGAGGATGATTTGAGATTCAGCCATAATCTTGGTTATTAAATGTTTGTATGATTAGATCACTTCAGGTTGGATGGTCTCCACAAGGAGGGTCGATCCGTTGATCACGTCGGTGACGCGGATGGGGGTTCCCGTAGGGATGGTTTCACCTTCTGTCTGGGCGTTATATTCCCGGACGGAATTGTTGATGGAAATCTGCACTTTTCCCTCTCCCTTGCGTTCTCCCGGAATGGTAAGGTAGGAAGTTCCCTGGCAGCCAATGGCCTGACGGTAAACGTCGATGTTGCCGGATTGCTGCATCTTGCTCAGGAGCTTGAAGATATACATCACAAGCGCCACCAGTCCCAGTCCTACCAGGACAGAAATGAGGATCAGCACGAAGGTCGAAGGGATCGACTTCTGCAGGAGGATCGCCGACCATCCGAAACCGAGGATGAAATTGATGAGGTTGCGGAAAGTATAAAGGTTTGATCCGGAAGACAGATCCCCGTCACCGCCGTCCGCTCCGGCGTCAAGTCCGCCCGAAGTATCAAGGTCTGCCCCGTCAAGCCCCGTTCCGTCCATGTCGGCTCCGATAAAAGTCATCACGCTCTGGATGATGAAGATAAGAGAAGCCGCAAGAGTCAGGCCCCAGAGGACCTTCATTGCTATGCTAAGCGATGCCCACCAAACTGCCATTGTATGAAAAATTAAGTGTTAATAAAAAAGTTTTCTTTGCCAAATATAATATAATTATTGAAAAACAACAAATTTTTCACGAAATATTTATTTTTTGTTGTTAAATAAATTATTCCTAACTTTGCAGTCCCTGTCGAAGTCAGCTATAGACAGGAGACCATTGGAAGGGTGGGTGAGTGGCTGAAACCAGCAGTTTGCTAAACTGCCGTACTCTTTCCGGGTACCACGAGTTCGAATCTCGTCCCTTCCGCAAGACATTAAACCACAGCTGGTTGCGTAAGCAGCCGGCTGTTTTTTGTTTACCCCGGCGGGGCGCTTGCTCACGAAAAGGGGCAAATCAATACAATCCCGAATGGCATCACGGAGGCATCCGTTTTTTTCTTGTTGATCTCAATGGTGACGGAGTGTTCCTGTCCGGTCCTTTCGTTCAGCCGGAACGTAAGGCCTTTTCCTGGCTCATAGTCCATCATGGTTATGTCCACATCGGGGGAGTTTATAGATATAAAGGAATTTTCAGGAGGGAGTTCCTTCCCGGCCCGTTTCCTGACGGGCTGGACGGCCCTGACATAGACAGGCGACGAGAAATTCCTGAATATTAAGGGAACATGTTCCGTTTCCCAATCTCCGTCAAAGGGACGTATCACCACCCGGTGGCGGTACTCGCCATGGAACGGTTCGCTGTACCATGCGGGTTCGTGCCGCACGCTGGTAGGAGTGTCAAAGGCTAGTCCCACATCATGGATAGGTCCGGAGGTGGTGGAAGATCCAAGATAGACGGTGACTTCCCCGGCCCCCGCATCGACCCGGAAGGCCTGTTCCCCTGTCTGCGGGGAGACGATAATCCCTCCTCCTTCCTGCTGGAGGAAGCAGGTGCTGAGGGGACAGAGGTAACTCACGCCGTCAAGTCCTTCCGAGATACCAAAGGGAATGTCGAAATAGGGC